>Ga0209777_10001937_pt1 | contig 28412 bp, 24 predicted proteins | sample FrelakmetHBP12HB_FD_187147 | JGI IMG/M metagenome (GOLD analysis project Ga0209777, IMG submission 187147) | Freshwater lake sediment microbial communities from the University of Notre Dame, USA, for methane emissions studies -HBP12 HB (SPAdes)... | ecosystem: Environmental > Aquatic >...
AGAATATTCCTACCGCCATAAATGAAGTAATAGAGGTGCGGCTCTCGGAATCAGACGGTAAAGATGAAGTGGTGCTGTGCGAAAAAGGTTGATCAGAGATGGCAAATGAAAAGAAAATAGAATGGACTAAAAAAGACCTTCTGGGGCTGGAGTACCTTTCGCGCGAGGAGATAGAACATATCCTATATACGGCCGCGAGCTTCAAAGAGGTCACGACGCGGCAGATAAAGAAGGTGCCGGCGCTGCGCGGCAAGACGGTAGTGAACCTCTTCTACGAACCATCGACTAGAACGCGCATATCGTTTGAGCTTGCGGCTAAGCGGCTCTCCGCTGACGTCATAAACGTGTCGGTCGAGTCCTCGAGCGTGCGCAAGGGCGAAACGCTCATCGATACCGGCAAGAATATAGAGGCGTTGAAGATAGATATAATCGTGGTCCGCCATGATTGCTCCGGCGCGCCCAATATACTCGCGCGCTCAGTAAAAGCCAGCGTGGTCAATGCGGGCGACGGGTGGCACGAGCATCCTACGCAGGCCCTTCTCGATATCTTCACATTAAAATCAAAACTCGGCAGGATAGAGGGCCTGAACGTGAGCATAATAGGCGACATCGCCCATTCCAGGGTTGCCCGCTCCAACATATGGGGGCTGACAAAGCTCGGCGCAAAAGTCACCGTCTGTGCTCCGAAGATGCTGATACCGGAGGGCATCGAGAAGATGGGCGTCAAAGTGACGCACGACCTCGATGAGGCGATAAAGGAAGCCGATGCCATTAATGTCTTGAGGATGCAGTTCGAGCGCGACGCATCAGGCGCATTCCCGACAAAGATAGATTTCTTCAGACAGTATGGGATCTCCGAAGAGAGGTTGAAGAGATGCAAGAAAGATATAGTGGTGATGCACCCGGGGCCTATCAACAGGGGCGTCGAGATGTCGAGCGGAGTTGCCGATGGCCAGAATTCGGTGATACTGGAACAGGTGACGAACGGCATAGCGGTCAGGATGGCTGTCTTGTATCTGGTCGCGCACGCTAAAAAGGATACCCGATGAAGTATCTGATAAAGAACGGAAGAGTGATAGACCCTGCGAATAATATCGACGATATCCTCGATATCCTGATATCCGACGGCAAGATAGAGAAGGCGAGCAAGGCCTTAAGCGATAAAGCGAAATTGATAGACGCCAAAGGCATGATAGTCGCCCCCGGCCTCGTCGATATGCACACGCATTTAAGAGAACCCGGCAGAGAAGACGAAGAGACTGTCCTCACCGGCACGCTTGCCGCCATAAAAGGCGGGTTCACAAGCGTAGCCTGTATGCCGAACACCGAACCGCCTTTAGATAATCCCGCCATAATAAAATCGCTTAAAGATATCATAAAGAAAGATGCCCGGGCTAATGTATTCATAATAGGATCTATAACAGAAGGCCGCGAGGGCAAGAGGGCGACAGATTTTCATAAGATGAAGAAAGAAGGGGCCGTCGCTGTATCCGATGACGGATCGTCGGTGGATGACGAACTGGTCATGTCGGGCGCCCTCGAGCAGTCGAAGGAAGAGAATCTGCTCATAATATCGCATTGCGAAGACCGCAAGCTTTCTGGTAACGGCGTGATGAACCACGGATTTACTGCGACCAAGCTGGGACTAAAAGGAATGCCTTCCGAAAGCGAATACGAACGCGTGAAACGGGATATTGAACTGGCTAAGAAGTCCTCGGCGCGTATACATATAGCGCACGTGAGCGCTAAAGAGTCGGTAGATATCATACGCCGCGCCAAGAGCGAAGGCGTCAAAGTCACGGCAGAGACAGCGCCTCATTATCTAGCGCTGACGGAGGAGTGCTGCGCCACATACGATACCAATACAAAGATGAACCCTCCTTTGAGATCGGAGGAAGATGCCGAGGAGCTGAAGAGAGGCCTGAAGGACGGCACGATAGATGTCATAGCTACTGACCACGCCCCGCACACGGATAGCGAGAAGGATGTTGAGTTCGCGTTCGCGCCGTTCGGTATAATAGGCCTGGAGACGGCCTTGAGCCTTTCGGCCATGGAGCTCGTGGAGAAAAAGGTCCTCTCCTGGGCAGAGCTCATAGTCAAGATGTCTATAAACCCCGCTAAGATATTAGGTATAGATAGAGGCAGCCTGAAGAAGGGTTCTATAGCCGATATAGTTATTATCGATCCCAACAAAGAGTATACGTATACAAGAGATTCCATATTATCAAGGTCAAAGAACTCGCCATTTATAAACTGGATACTAAAAGGCAAGGTTACGGCGGTCTTTGTGGGCGGTGAATTGGCAACTTAACAATTGTAGCCCAGACTTAAGCCTGGGCTACAATTGTGGATAACTTATGAAACAGTTAAAAGCTAAGATAATAGAGAATAGAATGATCGCGCAGGGCTTCTATAAGATGCGGTTAAGATCGGAGTGTCTGGCGAAAAAATCCAAGCCGGGGCAGTTTGTCGAGATAAAATGTTCTAAAGGGCATGAGGTTCTCTTAAGACGGCCTTTTAGCGTGCACAGAATATTGAATGGGGGCATAGAGGTACTATATGAGGTCATTGGCAGAGGGACCAAGAGCTTGTCGGCCAGGGGGAAAGGCGATTCTCTCGATATTATAGGCCCTATCGGCAGAGGGTTTGAGTTTTCCGGAGGAAAAAGGCGGGCCCTGATCGTAGCCGGAGGAATGGGCGTAGCCCCGCTCTTATGCCTGGCTGAGAAGATGGCCAAAAAAAGAATAAGGCCGTATGTGATGATCGGGGCTAAGACCGCATCGCATATTATATGCGAAAAAGAGTTCAAAAAGATAGGATCTTTTGTCATAGTCTCGACTGAAGATGGCTCAAAAGGCAATAAAGGTTTTGTTACCGGCTGTTTAACCGCATTACTATCAACTATAAACTATAAACTATCAACTATCTATGCCTGCGGCCCTCATCCGATGCTTAAAGCGGTTGCAAATATTGCGGATAATCACGGAATCCCGTGCCAAGTTTCTCTCGAAGAGCGCATGGCATGCGGCGTGGGAGCATGCTTAGGCTGTCCGGTAAAAATAAGGAGCGGCGGGTATAAAATGGTATGTAAAGACGGGCCGGTCTTTGACGCGAAGGAGATAGCGTGGTAAAGTTGGAAACAAAGATAGGCAAATTAAGACTGAAGAATCCGGTGATGGCAGCGTCCGGGACGTTCGGACCCGAATACGGAGAGCTTGTAGACATAAATAAGCTCGGAGCGTATATCACCAAGACGATCACGCTTAACGCGCGTATAGGGAATTCTCCACCCAGAGTATGCGAAACCCCATCGGGTATGCTCAATTCTATCGGGCTGGAGAACAAAGGGCTCGATGACTTTATAAAGAATAAGATCCCAGAACTAAAGAGACTTAAGGCACCGCTTATAGCGAGTATTGCGGGTGACAATGCGAACGAGTTTCAAGAACTGGCAAAGGCCTTGAGCAAAGTTAAAAGAATATTGGCTCTAGAGATAAACCTTTCCTGTCCGAATGTGAAGCACGGCAAGAGAGATTTTCTTATCGCCCAGGATGAAGAGGCGACTTATGAAATAATAGAATCAGTGCGCAGGTCTACGGCGCTTACGATCATCGCGAAACTCTCGCCAAACGTTACGGATATCAAAAACATAGCAAAAGCCGCCGAAAGGGCTGGCGCGGACGCAGTCTCGCTGATAAATACGCTCGTAGGAATGGCGGTCGATATTGATACAAAGAGGCCTGTGCTCGGCAATATTACAGGGGGCTTGAGCGGCCCTGCCATAAAGCCGGTAGCATTGCGCATGGTCCGCGAAGTATATAATAGCGTCAGGATACAGGTGATCGGCATCGGAGGGATAATGGACCATAAGGATGCTATAGAATTTATGCTGTGCGGCGCTAGCGCGGTTCAGGTGGGTACGGCAAATTTTGTTAACCCAACCACTTCAATCGAGATCATTGATGGAATAAAGAATTATATGGCGAAGCATAAGATGAAAGAGGTCAGGGAACTGATAGGAGCGCTTAAAAGATGACATCCAAAGAACGGCTGATCGTCGCGCTGGACGTAGATACGCAAGAGAAAGCTCTCGGCCTGGTAGAAAAACTCCAAAAAGAAATAAAGATCTTTAAGATAGGCAGCGAGCTATTTACATCATGCGGCCCGGATATAGTAGAAGCCGTTAAAGATATGGGCTGCGGCATATTCCTGGACCTGAAGTTCCACGATATACCGAATACCGTAGCAAGGTCGGTTGCCGCCGCAGCCCGGCTAGGTGTCTCCATGCTGAATGTCCACGCCTTGGGCGGATATGATATGATGAAGAGAGCCGCGGAATCTGTCGCCCTTGAAGCAAAAGCGCTGAAAATAGTGAAACCGAAAATAATAGCAGTGACGGTCCTTACTAGCATGGAAAAAAACAGCCTGAAGAAGATAGGCATCAACGATAGCATGGAAAAAGAGGTTTTGAGGCTCGCTAAACTTACCAAAGATGCCTCGCTCGACGGAGTTGTGGCCTCACCTTCTGAAGTTAAGTTGATAAGAAAAGATCTGGGAGAAGAGTTCATTATAGTTACTCCGGGCGTACGTCCGGAATGGGCGGCGATGAACGATCAGAAGAGAGTCGCCACACCGAAAGAGGCTATCCTTAACGGCGCAACCTACATCGTAGTGGGAAGGCCTATAATTGAGGCGCCGGACCCTCTAGCCGCAGCAAAGAAAGTCTTGGAAGAGATAAAATGATGACAGAGAAAGAAGTATTAAGCCTGTTCGAAAAGCACGGCGCCTTATTAAAAGGGCACTTCAAGCTTTCAAGCGGACTGCATAGCGAAAAGTATCTGCAGTGCGCGCTCGTCCTGCAATATCCCGGCGTAGCTGAAAAACTTTCAAAGGCTCTCGCAAAGAACTTTTCTACGGAAAAGATAGACGTAGTTATAGGTCCGGCCCTTGGCGGAGTAACGCTCGCTTACGAAGTGGCGCGCGCTATAGGTTCAAGAGGCCTCTTTGCCGAAAGACAGGACGGCCCGCCTGCCAGCACGGGAGATCCTTGCAGTCGGGCAGGCAAGATGGTATTGCGTCGTGGATTCTCTATAGCAAAGGGCGAAAAGGTATTGGTCGTAGAGGATGTGGTCACGACCGGCGGCTCTACGAAAGAAGTTATCGACTTGGTCGGGTCTTTTGGCGCGGATGTTGTAGGGGTGGGCAGCATAATAGACAGAAGCGACGCCAAGATAGACTTCGGTGCTCCGTTCAAGCCTCTCGCCAAAGTGATGGTCGAGACGTTCAAAGAAGATCAGTGCCCGCTCTGCAAAAAACATATACCCATAACAAAGCCGGGCTCAAGAAGATAATATAAGCCGAAGCATAGTAATTAAAACGATCATAAATAGTAATTGAAAAGATCAAATCATTGTGTTAGGTTAGTAATCCGCATTAAACGGGCAAGTAGCTCAATGGCGGAGCACTCGGTTTACATCCGATAGGTTACAGGTTCGACCCCTGTCTTGCCCACCATGTACCACTCGCGACAACGGTTAATAGATATCGCTCGGGTACATGGCACAGCCTGCTATGTATCTGAACGAAGTGAATGGTACATAGCCATGTACCACCTGCAGTTGTAGCTTATAGTGGTACATGCCCTGTACCGGAGGCCATTCATTAACAGTATGCCGATTGGTACAGGGCAAACGCTAGTAATATCTCCTGGAAGATCTATATGAATGCGGCGATGAGGACTTGCCGTAGTGGTGGCTGCCGCCGCCGTGATGAGGGTTTCTGTAGGGGCGCCTATGTTGCGAGCCGCCATATTTTGATACCGGCGGCTGTTCAGTGATAGGCTGAAATGTCTCTTTCGGGAATTCCGGGTGCTCCGCTACCGGCAAAGCCGTCTTGATAAGCTTTTCTATGCTGCGGACCTCGAAGGCCTGGTCCGGAGTGGCGATCGATATGGCATGGCCGTCATGTCCCGCTCTGCCTGTGCGGCCTATCCTATGGACATAATTTTCCGCATCCTCCGGCAGGTCATAATTTATTACGAGCTCTATACCCACAACATCTATGCCGCGCGCCGCTATGTCAGTAGCGACAAGTATCCTGTATTTGCCGGATTTGAAGCCCTCAAGCGCTTCTCTGCGCTGGGGCAGGGACTTGTCGGAATGGATCTCGGCCGCGCGCCAGCCCTTCTCCCTCAAAGCCCTCGTTATCTTGGCGGCGCCGCGTTTCGTACGCGAAAATAATAAGACCGACCCGTTATATTGTTTCAGGATCTTCCCGAGAAGCTTGCCTTTATTCTCTTTCTTTACAATGAATAATTCCTGCGTTATGCGCTCGGCCATTGTACCTGACGGCGCCACCTCTATATGTATGGGAAGCTTCATGTGAGATGTCGCTATTCTTACGACATCATCCGGTATAGTTGCCGAGAATAGCATTGTCTGGCGGTCTTTTGGGATCGACCTTAAGATCTTCTCTATCTGCGGCAGGAAACCCATATCGAGCATCCTGTCCGCCTCATCAAGAACAAGTATATTCGTATCAGCCAACATGACCGTCCTCTGCTCCATGTGGTCGACGAGCCGCCCCGGCGTAGCGACGATAACCCGGGGGTTGCTTCTCAAGGCCTGCAGCTGATTATGCATGGACGCTCCTCCGATAAGCACAACGGTCCTGATGCCGAAGATCAGCGCCAACTTCTGGAACGTCTCATCCACCTGTATGGCGAGCTCTCTCGTTGGCACCAGGATAAGGGCCTTTCCCTTTCTCTGGGCTAGGCGCTGTATGATTGGTATGGCGAAGGCGAGCGTCTTTCCGGTGCCCGTCTGCGCTACCCCTATTATGTCGCTTCCCTCTATGCATACCGGTATGGCTTTGTGCTGGATAGGTGTTGGGATAGTGAACTTATACCTGTCGAGGGCCTCTAGGATCTTCGGAGCTATTCCGAGGCTGTAGAATGAGCTATTAGTCTGCGATGTATGCGTCATGCGCGCATTATATCACTCGTGACCGCTTAAAGCCACATCTTTCACTTTCGCTTCCCGGCATCTTTATGTATAATAACCTCATGAAAAAGCGAAAGTTCCGCCCAAAGGAAGTCCTGTTATCCCTTACCGCAAAATGCAATCTCCGCTGCGCGCATTGCAGCATCGAACAGCGTAAAACCGTTTTGAACAAGAAGACGGCACTTAAATTTATTAATGCCTGCGCTCGCGCCGGAATTAACCGTGTCGGATTCACCGGAGGTGAACCGTTTCTATCGCTCGGTCTTATGTGCGCGATCTCAAAAGAAGCGGCACGGCGAGGGACCTTCTTTAGCCGCGTCATGACCAACGGCGGATGGTTCCGGACAGAAAAAGAGCTTATCCAGGCCATGAGGCGTCTCTTCGCTGCTGGCTATGATGGCAATTTTTGTCTTAGCGTAGACGCATTTCATCATCAGGAGCTTAATAAATGCGCATCGTTTGCCAGAGCCGCAACCGTGATATGGGCCCGTCCTGATATAGTTTCGATCGCGGCAGTCCAGGGAGCAAAAAATGATGAAACCCGAAAACGGATCGCGGAGCTCGCGCGCCTCTTAGATGGCCGCCTGGCCGGGCCACGGAACAGGCCATTCGCGATAAAAGGCGCCGGTCTTTTTGCAAAGATATTTTATATCGATCTTTCGCCTATTGGTAAGGCTGCAAGCCTTAAAGATCCGTGGGATGGAAGGTGGTTTAAGGACGATCTTTGCATGGGCCCGGGCAACGTCCTCTTTGTCCTGCCGGATGGAACGGTAAAGCCATGCTGTGGGTATGCCAGCGACGCCGATATCCTGACCATAGGATCGATAAAACGGGATTCACCGGAACAGCTTTTAAAGAATGCGCGAAAGAACCTGTTCATCTCTTCTATTTTCAGCTCAGGATTTCATCCGGTGAGAAAACGCCTGGAGAGAGCCGGTGTCCGCTTCCCGGGCAAGACGACAAACCATTGCTTCTTTTGCCACTATATCACTCGTTGCGTGCCGCAACTCAAGGCTTTCTTTTGATCTTTATTCCTGCCTCTTCCGCTGAGACTGATGCTTCCTGCGGACCTTATCGAATACTTCTTTATTGATCGTCTGCCGGTCTATCGGCTTACCTTCAGCTTTAAGTTTTTTGACCATAGCCTGCGCCATTTTTCGCTTAACTATCTTCTGGCCCGATACGCTCTTCGTTCTTTTGCCGAATCCGCAGAAATCCTTATAAATTCCCACTACAAACCTCCTATGCTGATGCTATACCGCTTCAATTGTGCTTCCGCACCTCGACTACAGACTTAGCTTCAACTCTTTATCATTATATAGTAGTTTTACATAAGTCTTTGTAATTGCGATAACCTTTGCGCCATCCACTTCGTCTCCTACGGCTACAGTCTTATTATTAACGATCGCCTTAGAGCCCATGATCCCCGCCAGGTTAAATTCATTTACAGCTGTTTTCTTTTTAATAGCAGGTTCACCGGCTAATTTTTGCTGGGCCGCGTTCGATGCAGGGATCCTGCCCAGCACTTTATTCATAGTATCGGCAAAAACCCGCGCATCTCTATACCCTACGACAGTTTCTTCCGTGTTGCCCGCGGCATTAAAGAAGATGATCGTGGGGTAGCCTTTTAACCCGTACTTCGAAAAAGCGTTTTTATCAGCTTCGCAATCAACTTTAACGCAGATGAATTTTTCGGCCAGCCGGTTCACGTCCGCGTCTTCATAGACATCTGTATCGAGCTTTTTACACCAACCGCACCAATCTGTGTAGAAATCCGCCATGACAGGCTTGCCTTCAGCCTTTGCCTTTTCAAGCGCGCCTGAAAGATCACGTTCCCAGGATATCGCCCAGGATTCTAGGCCCGAAGATAAGACAAATATGAATACTAAAAACGTAGTTATATTTTTTTTCATCATTATTGCTAAGATAAGTTTACACTAAAAAATATGATATAGCAAATCATTAAAACTGGCCCAGATCCCATTTCGAGGCTCTTGCTCATTTTCCTTTGTGTTTAAATACTATCCAGCCAGGCAGTTCCGGCACTTCTATCCGTTCACAAAAATCAGGCAGATATTTTGACATATATTTGTATCTTTGGAATGGATTCGGATAGTATGCTACAAGTTTCATTTTAATCGGCACGTAGGACTGAAAATGTGAACGACTTATCTTAAATCCTGCCAGGTCCATATCCCATAGGCCTATGGCATAATGATAAAATTTCTTATCAGCCATAATGCCCGGCACCGGCAGCCAGGGGAAATAGGTTTCGTCAGGATGGCCTTTCATATAGCGATAAGCGGTTTCTTGCGGATCTTTTTCTAAAAGTGCGACAGCAACTGGCAAGTGGCCAATATTTGGCACCTGTTTTACAGAAAAAATGAGAACAGCGCAAAGTATAATTATCCCATGAGCAAACCGGCGGCCCGCTTGGCCCATTTTTTCAGTAATGCTTGATAGTACGCTTAATAGAATAAAGTAAAATGAATATCCCAAATTGTTTGAGGAACCACCCGGCTTGACAAATGCCAGGAGAGAAGTCGGCATCAAAAAAATACCTACGATGAAAAAAATAAATGAACGGCTTGCTCGCAACCAGTTATTGCCATGCGTATTCTGGCGTGGAGAGGAAAGAAAGTCGTAAAGATAATAAATTGCAGCGAAAACCAGTATAAGCCCGAGCTCCTGTATCATTATTAGCGCCGCATACGCAAAATCTGTCAATTCAAAGCACTGGCAATATGGAACAAGAAAGATGTTGAAAAAAATAGGACGAAGGCCGAAAAAAACCGCAAAAATACAGGAGATTACCGCGCCGCTTAAAGCAAGCTGAAATAAATAACGCCTAAACAGGCTTTTTCCATTAAAAAACCATACAGATAGAGGTAATGCGATTAAAAGCGGCGCCATTGTCTGTTTGGTCCACACCGAGAGGACCGAAAGAACGGCTGATAACCACAGCAAGCGGTTGTTGTTCCAATAAATGATCGCGGCAGCAAAAGCGGCCAGGCAAATGGCGGGCGCGTCAGCATGAACAAAAAATGCGTTGTAAGACAATGAAATCCGGTCAAGGGTCACTAAAAAGAAGAGGAGAACCGACAGCAGTTTAAACGATCTTTTTTGCGGAGCTAAAACGGCAAAAACAGGAGATAGATAGAATATCAATGAAAGCGAGATTGCGATAAGCGAAACAATAAGCGGAGTCTTTCCAAGGATCGCAGGCAGATAAGCTAAATAACCTACGGGGCCATAAAGTGTGCCGAGGATAGGGCCATTATTAGGCAGGGCATAAAGCGAAATGCCTTTGACTATAGCAAAAGTGCCGGCCAATAGACCACCGCTCCACAGGTATAGTGCTAAGCATATATTAGAGAAGGATACTAATATCACAATAAAAAAACATGGATAAAACAGCAAAATTCCGAAATTATCTATTTCTGCATAATTTTGGGTTAGTTTTTTGGCCGCGGTTTTTATGGTGGGCGTATTTTTCATTATTTTTAAGATTATAGCACATTTACTGGAAATATATCCGATAAAGTACGTCTACAAAAATGAAATTGTGCCGGAAGCGTACCATTTTATATAATTTAGAATATCTTGGAAAGAATGGCTATGCGTTCGAGAGAAGCTCTTTAAGCCGCCCGTAACGCTCCGCGAGTTCTCTTATGCTGTAGCGTTCGGCGCTTGGCAGCAGCACAAAGCGAAAGGCACCTTTGTTCTTGGTGATGGCTTTGATGTTCAGGGCTTTCGCTATCTTCAAAGCCTCTTTGATAACATGCCCGTCCTTGTACCCGGCGAGAGTTATTGTCACTATCTCGAGGAGTGGGTAGTATGAGTAAGGCGAGAACGATCCCTCCGAGATATATGCGGCATGAGCCCGGCCCTCTACGGACTTTAGCTTATTTCGCTTGCTTTGTCTTGCGAAGACAAATACTTCGGCTCCGTCCCTGATGCGCTCCTCGAGCCTCGGCGCGAGCCTTGCGACAGGCGCCTTTATGATCTCAAGATTCTTTAACAAGTCTTTGAACCGGCCGTCGTCTTTCAACGCTTTGATAACCGCAATTACGGCCTTACAATGAAGGCCATCATCGAATGCCAGCACGACTTTTTTCGTAAGCAGAAGCGAGAGGATCTCGTCACACAGCTGCCGCGCCATCTCTCCCTGGTCCGACAAATTTTTCAATATAGCCTCATCCGGAAGCTCAAGAGGCTCTTCTTTCTTCCGGTTCGCCTTATCCGGCGGTTTCGTCTCAGCGTCTTTGCCAGGCGCCGCTTCGTATCTACCCGAAATTCCTGATATGGCCTCCTTCATAGTTTGTGCCGCTCGAGCCGCTTCCTCACGCATATGATCCGCGGCATCCTGTTTAGGACTGTCTTCGTTGTCGACCTCTATGATAGGGACGGCTCGAGGCCCGTGGCGATAGCCGTCCAATAAAGAAAGCACATTTTGCCTATACAGATCAGCAAGTAGATCAGCTCTAGCCTTTTCCTCGTGAGTAGGATGTATCGCACCTCTCGCCTCGCTTTTAAAGTCGCCTTGCGGTCTGGCCACGGCCATGCGCCTGACTGCGGTTTCAGGCGATACATTGACGTTGATAATGCCCGCGAGATAAAAACCGTTATTCTGCATGAAGTCCTCGAAATGCTCTTTCCAGCGCTCCACCGGTGCGTTCGCGTCAATGATGATGCCGTTGTCAACGGGCACCTTGCTCACATCCGGGTCAAGTTTAGCGTATAGAAGCTCCCGGATCCTGCGTTCAAGCAGTGCGAAGATGCCGGCCGACTCCTGCACTATATATGATGCCGGATCCTGTCGTATCTCTGTTTGTAAAAGTTCGCCTAAGGAAACGAACGGCATATTCAGGTCCGTGTGCGCGCTCAGCATGGCGCCTACATCGCCTTTGCCGGAACCGGGATAACCGAGTAAAAGGAAGAGAGGTTTTCGCTTATTCTTCCAATCGAGTAAGAGCAGATTTTGTTTTGAATACTTCCGTAGATACGCTTCCGTCCTCGTCGTCTCTTTCTCAAGCTCTCTGGGCATATCTCTGACGTTCCTGTAATCTTTTACAACATTCCCGTCCAATGTGCTGCGCGGGACTATCTTTCTGGATTGGGCCACCATATTGACCGTATCGACCATCTCTTCGATCAGGGTTTTGGATTCGGAGTCGTCACGCGACCGCACATCTTTATAGAGTACGGAACTCAGTTCAAAGTGCGAGGAGAGCTTTAATAATCCCAGTTTCTCGTCGACCATCTTCTTGACGGCGCCGAGCTTCGTGAGGAGCTCTTCGGCGGAAGGAAAGTCCGCTTCGGTATCTTTAGCCACAACGAGATAAAATGTCTCGGGCGGCCCGCGTATGATATTGACAGTAAAACCGGAAAGGCCTTCGCGGAACTCTTTGTCGATCGCCACATTGATAAGAGCGATGATCTCATCGCCCAGCGTATGGTCGTCATAGGCATATTCGACCGATTTGAACCCGAAACGCCTGGCCCCTTTATCCGAAAGTCGGAATTCTCTCGACCCCCTTCCATGCATCAGGCTCATATAGATATCCGGATTAGCCCTCTCATTGGTCTCGTAGTTCGGGCTTATCTTATACAAGGCCACCTCTTTGCCGGCGTGATATATCTGGTCTCGCAGGATTGTCTTTAGCGTGTGTTGCCTGAATGAAGGATAGGTCCTCTCCGTACTGTAATGGAGCGACTTAATTATATTACGTATCCGGGCGGCCATAGCGATAATAGGATGCATGGCGATCTTCCAGCCTGAAGGAGCTTGCATCATACTTGTCGTATGGCGGCGCATTTTTATTGTCTGCGTCAACGATCTATCCTGCTCCACCTTGAACATCTTCGGATTCGTCTTCGCCGGGTCCTGGATAGAGAAGGTCTCCTTCAGTATCTCGGACACCCATTCATCCATAGTCTGTTCCTGTCCTGTCCTAACCAGACTTGCCCGTGTCGCGCCCATGGGCAGCCACGGGACCATGAACGGGAAGTCTATCTTCCCGCTCACCAAATCGCCAAGCGGAGCCAGGAGCTCATGGAGGGCCTCATTGCCTCCTTGAGACGGATCTTTTTTGAAGATAACGAACCACTTTTTATTTTCGGCGCCGGATGGCTCGACTACAGAAAGCTTTGAAAGCTCCTTTACTTTGGGGTTATTTTCGAGCGCTCCCAGGATCGCCTTCTCATCCCCGGTTATATCGAGCAGAGCAAAACCGAACTGATCCTGGAATTTGGCATCGATCTCCGATTTGATAGCCTGCAGTATATCTTCGATATCCTTCTTTGCATATATTTTCCCCCCATATTTGATTGGTATAGTGATAACAACCTCATCAGCAACGAGATGTTCGGCGAATCCGCCGTATTGCTTTGCAACCGCGTCCGTGATCGATATAACTTCATTGATAATATAATCCATCACCTCATGCCCGTATGTATTATTACGGTCCCACAGCATCCTGAAATCGCCGAACGCTATCCACGCGTCTTGGTCTCTCTCAAGGACATCGCGCATCCGCGTCAGCGGGTTCTTGATGATATTGGTGTCGAGCATCTGGAATGACGCGTCATAAGCGCTTCCGGCGACCCACTCATTGAATCCGCGCACGATCTCGCACATATCCACGAAATATGCTTCTGCCACATTCCTCATCTTCTCTTCCATGGCTGCGGTCGGCATGGTCCCTCCCACGCGCTCCATAAGAACGAGGACGTGATTAAAGAAAGAAAATTCAAGTTTCTTGAGTTCGACGTATGTCTTCTCCGCTTTCTCTGATAGTTCTGATGGGGCATAATATTTCATCTCCTGCAGTTCCCGGAAATGGACCATCAACGGATAGGACCTGTCCGCAAGCGGCTTGGTCCACTCGTACAGACGCTTTACATCCTGGTTGACAAAATCACATGTGTAAGCGTCTTTGCTGATTGGGATAAGGGGTATGCCCTCTCTCTTATACTGTTCGTAAAGGAGTGTCTTTGGATATATCCTGAGGGCGCTGGTAGGGGTGGGTATCCAGGCCTCCAGACCGAGTTTTTTTATACCATCGATATTCTTACGTATTTGTGGAAGGGTGCTCTCGCGATAAAAATTAATGAACCCCGCCCTTACGTCAATATGGCGCTCTTGGAACAGCTTTATAGCTTCTCTGTTCTCTTCGACGCTCGTCTGCTTCCTGTAGAAACGCAGTTGGCCCTCTTCCATGCTTTCCGTGCCCAGGAATACAAGCCGCAGTCCGGCCTCTTTCAACCTGTTGATAGCCTTTATGATAAGCTCTTTTCTGCGGGCATACTTTTCCGGGGGCTCGTCCGTACGGCTTTCGGGGATCACCGACCTCGTCCTGGTCAATATCCAGAAATTTATTTTTAACTTACGCTGTAGGATCTCATTCGCTATCTCTTTCGCGCGCTCCGGGTTATTCCCGATAAAATCATCATCTACGATATCGAACCCCGTAATATTGTATCTTTTATACAGATACTCTATTTCGTCGATCACTTTCTTAGGCGATCGCGGCCGCCACATCAGGTCTTTTAAAGGTACCTTTTCAGCCACTCTGTTCCGCGAAGTCGCTGGCTTAAAAAACCCGCTAATACCGCAGAATGAGCATATCCCCATACATCCGTGGGCAGTATCGATGAGGGCCTTCTTATAGAATTTGTCCTTTTCGCTGATGAGGATATCCCAGTCCGGCGGCGGGAGGCGGTCGAGGTCTTCGGTGGTCAATACCCTGTGCGGGTTTGGGATCACCGCGCCTGTAGCCCGGTCGCGGTAAAAGATATTATTCACTCCGCGCAGCTCCTCGCCGTTGACGATCCTTCTTACGGCTTCAGGGAACGCGTAATCTCCTTCTCCCAATACGGCAACTCTTATATCAGGAAAGTTCTTGAAGAGCTCTTCTGTGGATATTGTGGGGAAGTAGCCGCCGGCCGCTATTGTGAGGTCCTCCGATCCCTTGATATCCGGCGGCAATTTCGATAGAAAATCTTTCACATAATCACCGTCGCCCGGCAGGAACCCGATGCCGACCACCACCCGCCCGCCCAGATCATGCTTAAGTTTGGTTACGCTTTCGGCAAGCTTTTGTGCGCCCATCTCTTCGCGGGTAGCGTCGATGAATTTCAGGCCTATACCGTAGGATTTAAGGTTGGCGCTGATACGTGCGAGCCCCAGAGGCTTGATGCTGCCGAAGGTTGAGCCGCGGTTTGGATTGATGAGTATAACAGAAACTTCCCGTACGGTAACGACCCGGTCTGCCGCGCCAGCTGGCGGTATTATGGCTTCAAATGTTCTTTTATAATTACGAGCAGGGTCATTGGCGCTGCATGGGATAACGCAATTATCGCCTTCTTGATGCGGGTTGCTAAAATCTATGACAAGCTCCGTCTGTCCATCTATCCGCGGGGTGAAACGGGTCTTTATGGTAAGCGCGTCCGGATGCACGCTGAGCAGCTCCATGACCTCAAACTGTATCCGGTTCTTATAATCATCGGTAGTTGTGAGTGTGCGGCATTTTAGCGGAATTTGTAATGCAGCCGCGGGGCCAGCGCCATTCAGAAACAGAGAGGCGATGACACAAATTGAAATGGCCCGCAGGATAATTTTTCTTCTCATAATAGTGGCTTCACTTTATCCATATCTCCTTCATATATTGAGTTAAGCTATTATATTATACAAATTTGTTAAGTCAAGAGAAAGATAACTACTTTTTTATATCTTAACAATATTGTTATATAAAAACCCTTGCACAAAATAGTGCAAGGGTATTTATATTATAGCCTTCTCTTACTTACTCTTGCAGCAGATCTGGCAGGGCTTGTATCCTGCTTTTTCGGCCTCTTCTTTACTTGCGAATGTAATCTTGTTTTCCGATGTTATCTTTGCGGCCATCGCACATGTAGGAAGGTGGTACTTATCGGAGCTATTACTAGCAACGAATGCTGCAGACTTTGTAGGCGGATTGCATACCTTACAAGGGCTGTAACCCGCTTTTATTGCATCTTCAGGCGTATTAAATACGATCTTATTAGCTGCATCTATCTTCTGAGCCGTGGCACAGGTTTCAAGATGATATTTATCGGAATTCTTACTTGCAATCAACTTCGCCTGATCAGCCATAACAATACCTAAGGAAAGGACAAAACATCCGATTACCAGGCACGTCAACAGTCTTCTCATATGTTTCACCTCCTTTATTAAATATTTATTTGTTTCCTTGCACCTTTCTTTTAGAAATCGATACTTGCTATCCCCTGCAAATAAAATCCTTTATCGATGTCTATTTTTTCACCAACATGATGAAACCTTAATTGACGGTTAAAAACGCCGCCTACGGAAAGTGAAATATTAATAAGCTTAATAGGCCTGAAATGAAATCCGCCGCCAACCCATGCTTCGCGATAGCTTAATAGCACATTATCATTCTCTTCAACTCTAACTTTATACTGGTTAAAAAGGACCCATTGGCCTTCTACTAATAAATCCAACTTATCATTGATTTTGTAAAGTATATGCGGGTAGTCTGTTGTCAGATTAATCGTTATTTTATTCGTAGGCTTATAGATCATTCCGCCTACAACCTGCGTATCGTTATTAAAATCAGTAAAAAATTCAGGCCCGCAAATAAATGTCAGTTTGCTGTTAGGGACATAAATAAGAACGAATCTGGTTGGTATAAGAAAGCTCTTCCCCCCAAAACAGTACATGTCGCTTGAAAAAGAGGGGTTGATGCTAGCACCGATATATGTATTTTTGATATCAAATAGAGGTATTTTTGTTTCCAAGTTGATCCATGGGCTTACCAAGGCAGCGGGTAGGGGCCTTGGGATGGTTTTATCTATGTTTATATAATCAAATCCCGCCGAAAGGGTAAATGGTAACTTATCAAGTATTTTAAAATCGTATATAGCCGCACCTCCCGACTCTATTATGCTTACCTTACCCGGCATGGATTGAACTGCGCTCGGAGGTAACCACCTTGTATAAGTATCTATATTGAAATGTTTTTCTACCTCCGTGGATATCGCCACATTGCTTGCTTCCTCACCATTAGCATATGAAACTACCATCAAAATAAAAAGAATAGCAGATGTTAAGATAGCGGATTTAACACAATTCATGGCGGTTCGGGGTTATTTTAATTTTTTTATTATCTCATCCATCTTTTTGCTGATATTCTCGGCATGCCGAGAAAAGTTAAATAGCTGAAATACAAGAATTAATGTAGCGCATAAAAGCAGCACATCCATAAATGAACCGCAACTCATTTGACACCCCCATAGGTTAGTTCTTCACATATTAAAGCAAGTTTACATTAAAAACACACCCATTGCAAGTTATTAGGCTAGTAGCATTTAGCCACGACTATTCAGATTTTGTGTCTCTTTTTGGGGTTCTCCCCCGTTGTCCCTAGCAAATAAAATACCTATGTAAAGAGAAAAAGATTTTAAAAAAAAGAGAAATATTCTCCTTTTCTTTATTGACTGGAGATGGGCGAGGTACGAAATAAAGATTAATTTAAATTGACTTAGGGGTTGCGAGAAATTTTAGTGAGGTTATAATTACGTGATTTTAATGCTTATCTGTATTTCTGGGATTGCCGAGACAACAAGCCCGCAATGCTATCTGTTGTCATTGTTGACCATATTGTTTTCATCTTTTAAGCAAAAATTCGTTATGCCAACTCATAGGAGTTTTTGCGCATTCCCTACAAATTGCCGGCTTTATTTTTAATATTCTTTTTATTTTATAATTTAAAATCGAACCCATAAAATGTTTTTGTTCATAAACACAGCAACATGGATAAAGTTGTCCATCTGTGTTAATTGTTATCAGTTTCCTTAAGTTGCAGTCTTTCATCTTTTTCTCAGATAGGGTGGTCATTAATAACATTTCTTTATCGAGATCAATAAAGCTACGATAGAAATTCAAAAATCGCTCTTTATGTTCCTGGTAGCTTATATTGTCCTCTACAGAATGTATATAGATCCTATGTAATATGAATTCGATATTATTTTCGATGCAAAATTTCCGAGCAGCTGCTTGCTCGTTTTTGTTATAAATATATTCATGATATTTTATAAATAAACGGGGCATAATAATCATTTTTTGTTTTTTAATTTGAGCTAATCGCAAAATATTATCAAGGACAAGATTTATGTGCCCACCGATATGGTTTTTTTGGTAGGTTTCCTGTGTCATGCCGGAAATGGAAATATACATATCGTCCACTCCCGATTCAATTAAATCAATTGGATCGGGTAGGGAATTTAAATTGGTATTTAGTATAACCCTGATAGGCTGTCCGTGCATCCGCATAAACGCTGATCGTGCATATCTAATCATGTTAGGTAATTCGCGATTAAGCAAGGGCTCCCCCCAATTGCCGAATATGATATCGTTAACTCGCACTTTTTCCCTTGCAAACTTATCGACGATCTTTTTAAAAAACTCATATTCCATCATTCCTATTGAATTATTGGTCAAGTTGCTAACTCCGCCGTTCGGGCACATAGCACATCGCAAATTACAAGAGGCTACGTCAAGATATATTCCATATTCTACATTGCCAAATAAACGAGAAATTCTATACGGAAGACGTCTTTCCCGTATGCACAAAAGGAGTTTTTGCAATAATAACGTGCTTGAGTTATTAGCCATAAAGTTCTTCGTTGCCACTTACACTAATTTTTACTTACGCTTGATCCCCTCTTTTATATAGGTTTATTTTAACGTTACCTAACCCTCTTTTCAATGCAAAACTTTATTAGGTACCTGTACAAAAATGTATATACAGGGGGACTTGACTGTGCAAAACCCGGTGTAATCTATGGGAAGATTTAGGCTCTATAAAAAAGCCTGCCAACGGGAAGTCGAACGTCGCTTCTACCGAACTACGACATAGGCTATTTCAAGCAGATGAAATACCTTTACAAAGGAAAAGGGTCTTAGGGAAAGGATTACCCGAATCCCTAACCCTTATATTACAATGAGTTATAAAAATCAAGAATGAAAATGTGCTAAAAATGCGCAGTTCTATTTAATTTGAAGTATCTTTAATTTGTTTGGAATAAGGTCGATGCTTAAATACTCCTCCCACGAATTTATTATGCTCGTTCACCAAATACACTTCTACATCAAATTTCGATATTATATCTTCTATTAGTTGTTTCTTTTCTTGTGCGCATTCATTATTATTATCTGGGTGTGCACACGGAAAGTCGGTAGATAAAAATAAAATCACATCGGCGCTGTTAAGGCTGCATCGAAGCTCTCTGGCTTTATTAATGTCGAAAATAGGATAGTACATTAGTTCCGCAGCTTTAAGATTTGAATATACCAACATGGTTGGATTAGATATCCAGATATTGCCCTTTAAGTTGCTTTCATTTTTCTGTATATATCGCTGGAAAATGTCTAATTTCACAGGCTGTAAATCAGCGTTTTTAATATTTGTATATCCAAAATATAGATAAAACACAATCGGGATGCATAATAGAAGACTGAGAGGGAGAATTTTTTTATTCAGATAATCATAGGTTTCGGTAATCCCATAAGAGCTGATTATGTATAGATACGGAACCACGGATATTAGATATCTTAGTTGCTGTGTATGAAAAATTGTTATAAAAATAAAAGATAAAAAGCTTACGATAAGTATAATCAGGATGTTACCGTTCAAGTAATGTTTTCTTTTAATAATGAAAATTATGGCGATTATATAAAATATCAAGCAGGGGCTTTCCCACGCGATAAGATATTTTATATAATAAAAAGGCTCTATATACCAATTGTAGGAATATGCGGCAACTGCTTTAAAATAAATAATAAATGAGCATAGGGAATTTTTGTACATAATAGCATTAGAAATTAAAAATGGAACGATAATAAGTGTAAAACCAAAAACAAATCGCCGTAATTTAATAAACCGTTGTTTTTTAAATGGAAAAAATGGCGGCAATAAAATAATAGCTACAAATAAATAAATAAAAAGGAAAATTTGAGAAAAATGTATTAAAAAAGCGATAGCTATTAGAATGCCGGAGGGAAATGATTTATTTTTTAATATCGAATATATCGATATAAGTCCAAAAAATGTAGATGGTATTCGGGGATCATTCCAGATAAGACATGTCGATGAAAAAGCAAGGAAAAAAGCGGAAAGAATAGCCGTCCTTTTATCGAATATTGTTTTGCAAATTAAATAAGTAGCATATATAGAGCCTAGACCAAATAAAATCTCGAGAACGTTTTCCCAGACAATGGGCTCACCGCCAAGTTTCCAGAAAAGACCAAGCACTGCCGGGTATAAGATAGGACGTAACGATTCCCACAGGCCAACTTTTCCAAAAGAATAAATATATTTACCCATTAATATACAAGATGAAATGTCCCAGGAAGGGTTCTTGATAAAGCAGATGCGCATTAACAAGGACAGCAAGATGATTAGCCATATCCATATATTATTTATATGACGATCTGCTTTAATATGTATTCCGCCGCCTTTATTTATTTGCCATTTCATGCAAAACCTCATTTTAATAAGACATGTTTTGCGTTTCTACCATAAGTAAAAACCTTCCGCGAAAAGTATATCACAAAGGGTTAGGAAATCAATGGCTCGCTTTGATGTCCTTAGTGGACGAAGTACCTTTACAAAAGAAAAAGGTCTTAGGAAAAGGAAAGTAGTTTTTCTTTTCCCTGTTCTCCTCCGTTGTCCCTAGTCGCATCCCGAAAGGATACAACTATAGAGAGAAAAAGATTGTTAAGAAAAGGAGAAATTCTCTCCTTTTCTTAACCCAAAGGTAAAGTTTTGGTTAAATAATTTAATTCATTTAGGAGGGGGATGACAGCGAACGAGCCACTGTATAACAAGGATGGTGGCGAGTGAGCGTCATCAAGGGGGAACATCGTTCCCCCTTATGAAATCCCGCCTTGGATTGTTTTAGCATTAGGGCGGGATTATGGCGGGGACGACGGGGAAGGATTACACGAAACGTTATCCGCCTTTAGATCAATAAGTTACAAAAACTAAAAATATGATTGTGCTAAAAGTGTGACGTATCGATAAATCTTGGATATGTTGAATGAAATTTTATTTTACCTAGCACATTTTTTAATTCGCTGGGATAGAAACGATTTCTATGCCATTTTATTTAGTAACAATGCAATCAATTTTGTTAATAAAGAACTCTCTTACTAATGGCAATTTGCCAAGAATATCCAGACCTTTAACGCAATGGTATTTTAAATAATGAATCTCCAGGCCGCTATTATAGATTATATGTTCAAATCTATTTACGGTCATTCTATTAAGGCCTTGTTCCACCTCTTCATATTTTGTCGCCCCATCGGCTCTGAAATATGCCCTGACACTCATAACCGTTTTTTCACCAAATATAATATTAACCCACGGTAATTTAGTAAAAAAATGCATATGACTACCATATGGAGAAAACCAGGGAGGGGCAAAAGTGATAAAGATTTTACCATCTTGTTTTAATGCAGATTTAAGTGTTTTTATAACGCTAATGGGATTGCTGAAGTGTTCCATGGAATTTTGAGATATTATTATATCAAATTTATCTGTCATATCCCCATCCAGCCTTTCAACAAATACAACACGGTTTTCAAGATTGAGTTCACGGACTAATCGTTGTGCTTTCTTAATGGTTGACACATCGGAGTCAACACCTAAAACATATTGAGCTCCATTTTTTGCCATAGCTAATGATTGATATCCCTCTCCACAGCCAAAATCAAGAATCATTTTATTAACAATAAGTTCTGGAAAATTAGGGAATGTCTTAATCAATAAATTTAGCGCATTATCAATATTCCAGTTGTCTTTCGCTGCCGGATAATCTTCACTACCAGGTTTTCTAGATAATAAGAGCAGTAATTTTTCTGTAATTTTCATATTCTTACTTATGCAATATTATGTAATAAATAATCCTGCCTTCACGGGCAGAGTTCTAACGCTCTGATTGGAGTAACACCAACTCTCAAATTTTGCTACCTGAGAGTAGCCGGCAAGATATGGCGGGGACGACGGGGAACAATTGCCCGAATCCCTACCTCTTTATATCACAACGAGTTATGAAAATCAAGAATCAAACTGTGCTGAAAGTGTGCTGTTCTATTTAATTTGAAGTATCTTGGATATGTTGTAGATTTTATTTTTTGATTTATTAAAATAATCGGGTACTACCAATAGAGGAGTGCCTCTTTTATCGGTTCCGAGGATATGATAAACTGTCCGGTAAAGGGATAATCGAACATAAGTATTGTAAAAAAGATAAGGCCTATTAGAATTGCAAAAATAACTGCCATTAATAATCGAGATTTCAGATTATCGGAAAAGAATGCGATAGATGCAACCGTAGTCATCTCTCCGATTATAAGCACTAGCCATAAGATAGGATTAACGCCCGCCTTTGAATCAGTCAACCTTTGCATGCGGCATCGGCGCAACTCAATCAGCTGGTGAAGCGATTCCTGTTGATAGGCTTGCTCTGGTGGCGTTTGGGGTACGTAACTGCTATACGTTGACCATAATTGCTTGGATATTACAGTGGTATGCTTGTCAAGCTGACTTCTGGCAAGATAACTCCACTCTTTATAAACAATGGATTTCGTATATTCATCCAGCAAGTTCTGAATACTTTGCTTAGTAGCTGATGGAAAAGCCTCTGCAAACCTGTAAAGACTGACCAAGCAGTTGGCTTCTTTCTGGACGTTCTGATCCGCCTCATTGAAACCTATCCAAGATGTAAAGAGTATTGTCGTTAATAATATAGCATAGATAAGTGTGGTGCCTCCGAAAAGCATAAATGCAACGCCGTTATACCCCCTCGATTTAGATTCTGGAATAATGAAAGTTGTAAAGAAACTTGTCAGGAGAGCTAATAGAATTGAAATACCCACCACAATAAAGCCTAGCAGAACAGTCGGAACATTTAATAATAACCATTGCGTTGGTAGCATTTTATTTTTTATCCTTATATTTAACCTCGTTCTTTGACAGATTATCACATAATTGCTTAAATGTAAAGATAGGCTGCACCTGTTCCTGATAAGCCATATGAGAAAGCTTGTTTTAATGGTGGGGACGAACGACTGTGCCGTTTTTGTGCCATCGAATATTAAATAAATTCAAAATACACAAAATAAAACAAGACACCCAATATTGGATATCTTGTGTATAGTGAAACATTATAGTGGCGGGGACGACGGGGGTCGAACCCGCGACCTTCAGATCGACAATCTGACGTTCTAACCAAACTGAACTACGTCCCCAAATTTACGAAGTAAATTTGATATTGAGGCTGCGTTAAGCAATCCGACCATAGAGAGGATTGTAGCAGCCGAAATACCTCTCAACAAAAAAACTCTGTAACGGGTATTATATCCTCACCCTCCGGATATATCAAGATTTTTTATTTATATATCAGGGGATCAGTTGCCTTGATTCAAAGATGTGGTATACTTTAAACAAAAAATATTATGCACTTTAAAAATAAGGTCCTCATCATAGGATACGGTTCCGTCGCAAGATGCGCGCTTCCTATACTTTTAAAGCATATCAGCATACCCTATAAAAATATCACTATCATAGACCTTCTCGACAAACGCAAAGAGCTCCGGCCCTGGATAAAGAAGGGGGTTAAATATTATCAGGAGCGCGTAACCCCCATCAATATAAATCAGCTTTTATCACGGTACGTATCTTCTGGCGGCATGGTGATAGACCTCGCCTGGAATATAGAGTGCCTCGACATGCTCACCTGGTGCCATGACAACAAGGTGCTATATATAAATACCTCCGTAGAAGAATGGGACCCTTACGCGAACATTCACAAGAAGACGCCATTCCAGAAATCCCTCTATTACAAACAGATGCAGATCCGTGATATGACATCCAGGTGGAGCAACAACTCCACTACGGCGGTATTGGATCACGGCGCTAATCCGGGGCTGATCTCTCATTTCACAAAAAAGGGCCTGATAGACATTGCTTCAAGGCTGATAAAGGATAAGTTGGTGCGTAGGAAACAGGCCAGGAGAATAGAGAAGTTCATACAGGAGAAAGATTTCGCGCGCCTTTCAATGAAGCTGGGGATAAAGACCATACATGTGAGCGAACACGATACGCAGATAACGAATAGACCTAAAATGCCGGGGGAATTTGTAGGCACATGGAGCATTGAGGGCTTGCGCGAGGAAGGCATATCTCCGGCAGAGATGGGCTGGGGGACCCATGAGAAAGATATATCTTTCATGGCAAACGTCCCGCCTTACGGCCCGAGGAATCAGATATTTTTATCCCAGATGGGGATGAATACATGGGTCAGGACATGGGTGCCATCGGAAGAGATCGTCGGTATGGTCATAAGGCACGCTGAAGCCTTCAGCATATCCGATCATCTGACCGTATGGAAGAAGGGCGTGCCCGTATACAGGCCTACGGTCCACTATGCATATATGCCGTGCAACGAAACGATAACGTCAATGCATGAGCTCAGATGCAGGAACTATGAGCTCCAGCCCATGCATAGGATAATGAGCGACGAGATAACATCCGGCGAAGACATTCTTGGCGCTCTCATAATGGGGCATAAGTACAATTCATGGTGGACGGGCAGCGTTCTGTCCATTGCGGAATCGAGAAGGCTCATACCCCATCAGAATGCCACTACCATGCAGGTCGCGATAGGGGTAGTATCCGCCATAACATGGATGCTGGAAAACCCCAATGAAGGCGTATGCGAGCCGGATGATATACCGCATGAATATATACTTGATAGAGCCAAGCCCTATTTAGGGAAGCTCGTCTCCGAACCATCCGAATGGACCCCTCTCAAGAATTACCAGGTCTTCTTCAGGGAGAACCCGGGGGCCTACCTCGACAAAAGAAATATCTGGTCTTTCGGCAATTTTCTCTTTAAAGACTGAGGAAAGTTGCGCAATACTGCATATGAGTGATATAATGTGCCGAATGCCGGAACTTTTCGGCTATTATGACGCTTGAGGTGATATTTTGTCGGCAAAACTACTTTCGATATTTATGTGGGCATTCGGCGCTGTGCTGACTTTTATTCTTTATCTTGTAATGTTATTTTTCACTATAGCGCTGTATCCATTCGATAAACAGAGGAAAGTTGCGCATGCGCAATGCTACTGGTGGAGTGACATACTTCTTCGTTTTAATCCTTACTGGAAGATAAAGATAACCGGCCTGGAAAACATAGATAAAAAGAAGACATATGTGATAGTGGCCAATCATCAGAGCCTCGCTGACATAATTATCCTGTACCAGATAAAATCGCAATTTAAGTGGGTGGCTAAGGACAGCCTATTCAGGATACCGGTCCTGGGATGGTGCATGTCGCTCGCAAAGCACATAGAGCTGGAACGGGGGGAATTCTCGAGCATCAAGAAGATATACCGCGAAGCCGCGGAATGGCTCAGGCAGGATATGTCGGTATTCTTCTTCCCCGAAGGCACGAGAAGCGAGACGGGTGAGGTCGGGGAGTTCCAGAACGGCGCCTTCAAGCTCGCTATAAAAGAGAAACGGCCCGTGCTCCCGATAATGATCAGCGGAACGAGAGACGCCATACCTAAGGGCGGCAGGCAGTTCTCCACAAATATATTCTGCACATTGCGCGTCTTTCCGGCTGTAGAGACAACATCCATAGGCCCAGGCGATTTCGACCGGCTTAAAGAAGATATCCGGTCCAAGATAGTGAACGGCCTTGCTCAATGCTAATTTACATTCAGCGGAAGGGTTGGTATAATTGCCGATAATGGTAACGTTTGACGATTTCAAAAAAGCTGAGCTTAAGATAGCCAGAATAACCGAAGCCGAAGAGATCGTCGGCGCCGAAAAGTTATTGAAATTGCAGATAGATTTAGGCGGCGAAAAACGGCAGATAGTGGCTGGCATTAAGAAATGCTACCAGGCCAAGGACCTGATAGGTAGAGAGATAGTAGTCGTGGTGAACTTAGAGCCCCGGATGGTAATGGGCATCGAAAGTAACGGTATGCTTCTCGCCGCCTCTAACGATAGCGGGCCGGTATTGCTGAGGCCCGATAAAGATGTGCCGCCCGGAAGCGTTATTAAATAATTCTGCTTCGCCCTTCGGCAACCAATAGCCGGTAGGGCTACGCAGGAATAAAATTATTAGCGCGCGCCTGTAACTCACATGGATAGAGTACCTGGCTACGAACCAGGGTGTAGCAGGTTCGATCCCTGCCAGGCGCGCCATTTTCCGAAGCGTTTAAGTATTGGGGATCGAAGCCAATTTTCGCCGACCTAAGGGAGGAAAAGGCCTCCGGCCGACAGAAAATTGGCTGGTCCGAAGCGAGCTCTGCGAGCGAAGGACCGATCCCTGCCAGGCGCGCCATATTAACTATCTATATTATTAAGAAGTCTGCAGGAGAATTCAAGCTTGCAAAAAATCATAGCTAAAATATTAAAAGAAAAACCTGAATGCAGAAAATTATTTTTACAATATTATTCATATCCAAACAACATCAGCAGATACGAGGCGATGAAAAACGAGATAATGGCAAATATCTTTTCTGGTTCGAGGGTGCTTGATGCCGGTTGCGGGTACAACGCAGCGGCTATTTCAGAATTTTCCGATCTTATTGGCGAAGCGGTCGGAGTTGATCTGACAAGAGAATTCAAAACCAGGCCAAATATAAAAACTTACACTGCTGATCTGGAGAAGCTCCCGTTCGATAACGATTATTTTGATTTGATAATATCAACAAGCACATGCGAACATCTGAAAAATCCATCAAAAGTTTTTAAGGAACTTGCAAGAGTATTAAAATCAGGCGGTAAAATTATATTCACAACTCCGAACAAATATTGCTTTACCTGTTTAATCTCCTCTTTTTTACCAACATCTTTTAAAGGATTTTTGCTGAAAAAAATGTTTGGCGAAGACGTGTACGATAATTATCCGACTTACTATCGTTGCAATACAAAACACCAAGTAAAAAAAATAGCAAAAGAGAACAATTTAACAGTTGAGAAAACTTTGGTACTTTACGATTCTCCTTGGTATTTAATGTTTTCTGTGCTATTGACTAAATTATATATCCTATTTAATAAGCTTATAAGATCTCTAAAATTGGAATGCCTATGTGGGGACTATTTATTTATTTTAACCAAGAAATAGATAATTAAAATTACAGCATAGTGTTTAAAAATCAATAAGCCGCATGATTTCAAAAATCGACAAATCATACATGTCCGAAGCGTTGAAGGAGGCCGGGAAGGCCTTTGATAGCGATGAAGTGCCGGTCGGAGCTGTCATCGTTCATGAAGGAAAGATAATAGCCAGAGCGCACAACCAGATAAAATTGTTAAAAGATCCGACCGCGCATGCTGAGATGCTGGCAATCACCCAGGCGGCGTCGTATCTGGCCAGTGAGCGTTTGATAAAGACCACCATCTATGTTACAATTGAACCGTGCTCCATGTGCGCCGGAGCTCTCGTCCTGGCGCGTGTAAAGCGATTGGTTTATGGCGCCAGCGATCCAAGGACGGGCGCATGCGGCTCTCTCTTTAATATCACGAATAACAAGAAACTCAACCACAGGATCAAAGTGACAAAAGGCGTCCTCGAAAAAGAGTGCGCCGAACTATTGAAAGAGTTTTTCGGAAAAAAAAGGTAAAATAATGAGAGATCCTTCGGCCATCGTTGATGGCCTCAGGGTCTGTTTGCCATAACGCAAACGATAGCAAACGGAGAGGTCGCCTAGTGGCCTAGGGCGGCGGTTTGCTAAACCGCTATATGGGTAAAACCGTATCGAGAGTTCAAATCTCTCCCTCTCCGCCATTTTTTTGGCAAAGCCAAAAAAATGGCGAGATCTCTCCAAATAATTTTGTAAATCAAAATTATTTGGAGGATCCGCTGATTGCATAGCATCCCATCAAGCAAATAAATTTTTTACCTGTTCCATAGAAAGAATCGCATAAGATTCCAAAGTAGAAGAAATCGATCAAGGACTAAAAATAAAATGAGATACAATAAAGTCCTGCTAGTTTCTCCAGGATATTCCAAAGGTAGATATCAAGTAAATATTCAGCCCCTGATCGGCCTGGGCTGTATAGCAGAGGCGTTGAAAGCCGCGGGAATAAACGTTTCGGTATTTGATATGGGCCTTGGCTATAAAACCGTCGATCTCGAAGCCAGGATAGGCGATTTTAAGCCATCTATAATAGGCTTTTCGGTATTGACGTTCGGCCATAAAGAACTTTTTGGTTTAATCGGCCATATTAAAGAGAAGCATCCGGAAATAGCAGTTGCGGTTGGGGGGCCCTATATTTCAACGTTGCGGGAAAATGCTCTCGGGGAATGTAAGGGCATAGATTATGG
>Ga0209777_10001938_pt1 | contig 28387 bp, 38 predicted proteins | sample FrelakmetHBP12HB_FD_187147 | JGI IMG/M metagenome (GOLD analysis project Ga0209777, IMG submission 187147) | Freshwater lake sediment microbial communities from the University of Notre Dame, USA, for methane emissions studies -HBP12 HB (SPAdes)... | ecosystem: Environmental > Aquatic >...
AACGCCCTAATTTCTCCGGGTAAACCGGCGGTTGACCAGGCGGTAGCCGGGATGACCGGTAACCAACTCAACGCACTGATCTCCAAGGTTGATCAGATTTACCGCAGCGATGTTTCCAATCCCATCGCCAATATGATAGCAGAGGAAATCCGGGCGGTGGTAACCCTGGTGCGTATCATTGCACAAGCGGCCCAAGGTAGTTCCAGCTTTGCCGGTGTTCTGGCCTCCGGTCAGCAACTGGATATCTGGCCTCTCCGTCCGAAAGATGTGGGCGGAGTATTCCTGAATGGGGCCGGTGCTGTTGTCCTGGGCGGATTGTACGGCGGTGTTAGCGCCGCAGTCTTTACCTGGCTCCAGGTAGCCGCAGTAGCCGGTGTTGCCCTGCATCTTATCCCGCAGCAGACCACCAGCGGGCAGTCCCCCTTCGGTGGCATGGTGATCTTCGGGGCTATCGAAAAGACCTACACCCCCAAGATCGAAAGCATCAACTTCATCCTCCAGGGCCAGGCTGTGGGCACCATGCCCGCCCAGCCGTGCGCCATGACCATGAAGCGGACATTCGGGGATGACAATGATATCTCCATATTCCGGCTGGAGAAACCCATCCTCATCACCCAGAACGAGAACTTCGGGGTCGATATCATGCCGAATATCTCGGGTGCCACCAACTTTGAACTGATCGCCCTGATGGTTGGTCAGGTCCAAAGCAAGGTTTTCTAAAGAAAAATCGAGTTAAGAGCCGGACGAGGTGGTGAGTATCATTAAATCGGTACCGACCCTTGCCCGGCTCCTAATCGGTTAACGGAGGCATGAGACAATGCTTAGGACAAAGTCGGTAGCAGCCCCAACTCTGGATGCTCTCGGGTCGTTTCCCATCCACATAGACGAGTTCCAGGCCATCAACCGCGAGGTAATCAATAAGCCCATTACCAATACCGCCACAGGTGGTGCGGCAGCTATTCCAATGACCGATACCACTGGGTTCGTAGTTGGTCAAAATATCACCATCCAGGATACGCTCTCGTCTGAGAATGCGGTCATTTCAGTGGTGACCGCGGGCGTGTCACTCACCGTCACAGCTAACCTAACCAACACCTATACCGTAGCCCGAAATGGCCAGGTAACAGTGCGAGATCAGACTCGTCTGATCACCGCCACTGCCACATCAGGTGGCACCGCTATTCCGATGACCAACACCACTGGTTTTGTGGCTGGACAAGTTGTTATCATAGAGGACTCACTGAATGCCGAGCCGGTTCTTATCGCGGCCATCGTAGCCAATACCCAGATTACGGCTACAACCAACCTTGTTCATACCTATACTACCGCCAGGGGTGGTCGAGTAACCCAGGTCAATGGTAATCCAGCCAAGGACTCGGTGACGATGCAGAAAATATTTGCTGCGGCGGCCGGGAGTGCTCAGGTTATTGACTACACCTATCAGACCGGATTGAACTGGATTGTGGTGATAGTAGAAAAGGCCGTTGCCGGAGCTGGGCCTGCATTACCTTATGCATGGGCGGTAGCAATTACCGCTGACATGGTAGGGTTGCAGTTTACGGCTATCGCCGATGGTAACTAAACAGGAGGCATGAGGAAATGCTGAGAATAAAGTCGGCGGGTAGTCCAACCCTTGACGCCAAGGGTTCGTTTCCCATTCGCGTGGACGATATCCAGGTCATTACTAGGGATGTAGTTTCATTGCCCATTACCAATACAGCCGCATCCGGTGGTACCAATATTCCTATGACCAACACAGCTGGACTTGTGGTCGGCCAAAGCGTTACCATCAAAGACACGGCCAATTCGGAAACCGGAATAATTGCCACTGTAACACCCGGGGCATCCATTGATCTGGCTGTCGCCCTGGTTAATACGTATACCGTAGCCAGAGGCGGTCAAGTAACGGTACGCGATGTCAGCCTTCTAATCACGGGAACAGCGACCGCTGGCGGCGCCAGAGTTATCCCAATGACCACTACCACTGGTATGCAGGCCGGGCAACTCATTGTGATTGAGGACTCGGCCGGGGCTGAAACTGCGGTGGTTAACGTGGTCACTCCGGGTGTGCAAGTCACGGTTACCGCTAACCTGGTGAATACATATACCGTAGCTCGTGGCGGTAGGGTAACCGTAGTAAACGGCAATCCCGCTAAAGCATTGGTGACTATGCAAAAGCCGTTTGCAGCCGTTGCCACCGGTGCTGAGTTTGTGGATGTCACATCTGCCGTGGGTGTCAATACCGTTGTGGTAACGGTAGAAAAGGCAACTGCGGCCGGTGGCCCCGCCCTGCCCTATACATGGGCGGTAGCAGTTACCGCAGATATGCTCGGATTGCAATTCAGCGCTGTCGCTGACGGCGAATAACGTACCTTTTCAACAGAATAGTGGACGGCCGACTGCCTATGTAATAGCGTCGGCCGTTTGACTAAATCGGAATTTGCTCCAGCTCCGAAAGTTAAGAGAGCAAAAAATAAGTAGGAGGAAGGTCAATGATAACCGATTTATCCCCGTTGCTTCACCATGTTACTCCCGCGGTGAGAACCGATGAATTACAGGCCAAGAAGGGTTCATGGTTCAGGTTCTCATCATTGTTCCCAGACGATCAAAAGACCGGATGGGCCTCTGGTAAAACTTTCGTAGTTAGCCAAGACACACTACTGGTGGACTATCCTGTTTCCAATAACATCGTCAACCAGGATTGGGTCACCCTTGATTTGACTAACCAGACGAACCCCACCATTCCCGGTGTGCCTCATGGCACCGCTGCCCAGCAGGGTACATTACAGATGTATCCGGCCCAACCGTATATTGTGTACCAGATTGCAGTGGGCATGAAGCCGGGAAAGTATTTCTGCATTCTGTCCATCCCCCGTGGTACAATTCCCATCTATCAGATGGGTTCTTCGGCTATTCCTCCAGGCATTAACGACCCGGTATACCGCTATCTGGGAGCCAAATATCCCAAGGATAGCCCGGTGGACTCCCCGACCTGGTTCCTCTATTCTATCCTGAATGCACCCCAGATCGTATTACAGACTTTCATGGATGGTGGGGATACTATGGCAGCGGGTGTGCTTTATGGTAAGTGCACCATTATATTCCGGGTCAACAAGTGCCCACTCAGGCAAATCTCAATCGCCGATGTTGCATCATTGGCCACTCCCATTCCGGCAAATCAAACCGTCAATATCCAGAGTGGCAGAGTCGCTCTGGTTACCGGTGCACAAGGAACTCAGGTGACCACCCCGCAGAAGCAAACCATCGCGGTTATTCCAGGCAAGAGCTTTGTGGCAGATACCGGTTCCACGGTGCAGACCGGTAATGGGTCAGCAGTCATCACCACTATGGATGATGTCCATAAGTGGCAGACGGTGCAGGAAAGAGCGTTATTTATTCCGTACTACACGGAATTAACCGGTTTTTAAGTAATTGAGGAGGGATAAGTCATGGCTACGGCAAGATGTACCGCAAACGTAGCGGTTCAAGCCCTGTTTGCAGTTCCGTTGCACATGAAGGCCAAGATTGATGCCATCAACATTGATAACCAGGGCGTCGCTGCGGCCACGGTGCAATTGGAGGATGACTTCACACAGGATGTCAGCAACCTAGTCGGTGCTCCAGTGGCTCGCTCCGCATTCCCATTCCAGGCAACGGTTCCCGCGGGCATTTCGTTCTCCGCCGATGAACTGTCGGTAAAGGAAATCGAGTGCCTGGGAAATGTGGGAGCGATAGCCAATGTTGTGCAAGCGGGCACCGTCATCATCGTGGAATATCATTTTGAATAAGGAGGAACCACATGTGCGCTTATAGTGTAACTGCCTTGGGTGCAGCGCCGAATAGTATCGGCACGGTTCAGTTGCAGGCCGGGGCTGTAACCGATGACAAGATCACCCGAAATGTGGTGAAAGGTCAACCCGGTAATCCTGCACTTTCAGCATCGGCTGTAATGATAATGGCTGGTCTGGCAATTGCATTTACTCCTGCCAAGACCGGCAATGTGCGGGTCATTATCACCGGCGAGATCGCTAATAGCGGCGTTGCCCATGATGGGGCGTCGGTTGTGGCCGCATTTGGCACCGGAGTGGCCCCGGTAAATGGCGCAGCGGCAGCCGGAACTCTGCTGGGTAATCGGTTCGATTGCACCAGTGTTGCCGGTGCTGAAAAATTTGCATTTGCGATTGTAGATCGAGTCGTCGGTCTAGTAGTTGGTACCGCATACTGGTTCGATCTGCAATTCCTGGCCAGCACCGCTGGTAATGCCACCATCACCGATATCTCCTATTACATAGAAGAGGCTTAACAGGACGGTGCCACATGAATAGAGGAGATAAGATCGCCTTAGTATTGGCAAGTGCCTTTGCCGTGGGCGTAGTCGGGGCTTCGGTGTACAATGCCATCAAACCCAAAGGTCTTGAGGGCATAACAATTACCCGGATTACGGTTTTGCCATACCAGAGCGCAGTACAGGTAGGTGATGTCATTGGGTTGGTGGCTACCGCATACTATTCCGATGGTTCCTCAAAGAATATTACATGGAACTCTTTTTGGATTAGCAGCAACCAAGCGGTGGCGGTAGTCCAATCTCCCGGTGAAATTCAAGCCCTGACACATGGTACTACCAGTGTGGAGGTCAACTACCTTGGAATAACCGGCGTTGCGCTGATTAGTGTCACCTAAGGAGAAATTTATGACGATGAGTAGGCAGGTTTCTCCTGATACTCCATTAACCCCGACCGAACAATTGTTCACGGAGATGTCCTATGTCCGCGGAACATTAAATGATATTCTAACCGCCATCCGGGGTATCCCCGGTGGTAGCGGTGGTCCCATAGTTATCCCCCCAGATCAAATCCAAAGCGTCATCGCATCTAAGGCCCCAGGCACTAGGGATTTCCTCAATCCAACGGTCACTATTCCGGTGACAGTCCTCACTCGTTTGGTATCAAATTACAAGGATTATGGTATCCTGAGTAATTTGGGCACACCGACCAGTATCCAAGACCTGAGTAAGTTTTGGGAGCCGGGGGTTTTCATCGGTGATCTGCTGTATATCTATTGGGGTTCATACCTGTATGTTAGCACCATCACCAATAATGATAACCACGTGTTGTCATTTTCCACATTACCTCTGAATGCACAACCCGATAAAGGCTCGATGTACTGGATTATCGGACCGGGCAATGGCAGCTGGTTTGCCAAAATTCCGGTGGTTATTTATAACCTCAACCCGTTAGCCGCAGGTATATTCCAGACTACCATATTTGATATGAACGACTGCAAGCGGGCACTGGTTAAGATCAATAACACCTTAAACCAGGCGGTAACCGTCCAGCTTATGGGAAACGGAACCGCAGATTTTGCCACCGCGGTTACAATGGGCTTGCCGATCGTGGTTCCAGCCGGGGGATACGCCAGTATCGGTGTAGGTACCAATGATGACTGGCACCCGTATATAATGGCAACCCTTACCATTGCAGTGCCACCCATACCCGCAGGTATTTTGAATGTTACGGTTTATTCACAATAGGATGAAATGCCTAAATATACTTTCTACTTACCACAGCCACTTACGGTGCCACCAACCGAGATGGCCAGCATCAACTCATGGGATGTGCTTTATGCCAAAGCCCAAAATGGGAGTGGAGCTGGTCTTGAAATTTGCCCTGGATTTGGTGGTGAACCTCCCACAGGGGTAGGGGAAGATAAGAACGGTGGGCCACTGGGTCACCTCGGTAGCTTTAACGTCTGCCGTACAATTCTCCGTTTTCACACCAGTCTCCTAGCTGCTGCCGGTGTAACTGGAATTAACTCCGCAAAATTTCAGATTACCGCACAGTATACAGGTGCAGCCGGTGTTCCAGCGTATTCCGATGAGTTGTGGATAGTTGAAGCCACCGGCACACATTATCCGGTAATCACTGCCGATTTTGTCACCCTCAATCCCTTCGTAGCCTCCAAAGGGTCTATTGCCTATGCATTTCCCCCCAGTCCAGGACACAGTACCTTTGTAATCAATCTAAATGCTGGTGGCTTGGCCCTTTTGTCCACAGTGGCCGATATCTCTTTGGCATTAAAGACCCTAAAAGATATCAATATGGTATCTCCCAATCCCCCTCCACCGCCTGCATTCAAATGGTCATACATTATCCTTAATGCATTTGGTGTAATGAACGATGTGTTTACCGCTACTAGGTCTGGTGTTACCACAGGCTTATTCAGTGAGACATTAAAGGAGAGCATACCAGCCGGATGGACGGGTGCCACCAAGCTGGAATTGGATGTCAACGGCATTTCCCATGATATGGCCAATATTGAAGTCCGCTTTAACATCTTTGACGGAACGAATACCACGTATACTGCATGGAAACCCGCGGTGGTTGGGGTTGCAGTAACCGATACTGCTCCATTACTCGACCCGGCGTTGACCTATTTTGTATATCCGGAGATACGGTATAACCAGAATAATGCCACCCTCTTTTCCGCCGCATTGCCCATTCCTGTTAATCCGTGGCCCAAAATCACTGCAACCGCCGGAACTGGCGGGACAATTTCACCGATAGGAACGGTATACGTTCAGCCGGGTAGTGATCACAGCTATGCCATCACACCATCGGCGGGATACCAAATCAGTGATGTTTACGTAAATGGGGTTTCACAATTGGCAATAGCCTCATATACGTTTTTCAATGTGCTGTTCGACTCGACCATTGATGCCCAATTCATACCAGTGGTCAGTCAGGCACATCCTTTATCTCGTACCGACGTTAATCCGACAGTTCCAATCTAGGAGGATGATATGGTTACCGGTAGTCCTACATCGCATCCGCTATCCAGGGATGAAATACTAGCCGTTCTGGTAACTTATGCCGGAACTACCACTAGCAATGGCGCTGCCACTTTTGATAGCCTCATTGATAGTCGGTTGATCGGTACTGACCCACAGGCAATCACTGATAAATTGGTGCAGATCGGCAGTGGACCAGATATTGCCCAACAGTGTACCGCAATCGCTTTTAACCCGGCGACCGGTGAGGTCACATTTACCCCAGCGGCAAGCAATCAAGTTATGGCAGGTACCACCTGGAGACTGGTGAACATAGCCGGAGCCTTGAGCGGGGGCGGCACTACTCCCCAAAATATCGTGGACGCGGTTTACTTCGATGACATATTGGGTGTAGCCGGAGTCACTGGCACCATCGGCACACCCACCAATCCGGTCAACAACCTACCTGATGCTTTGTCACTCATGGCTACCCGGAAACTGAATAAGATGGTTCTGGCGGGCACCGGCCCTCACGCCATCATATTCACGGGCATAGTCACCGATACCCAGGTGATCGGGAATGCGGAGTACGACATCACTGTGGCAGGGGGCTTCGATGCCACTTTTGATGGTGACTTGCTCTGCCAGAATTTGGTTAATTCGGGAGTGGGCACAGTTGTCATCAAAGGTAATCTGACAGCTACGGCAAATGTAATCAATAGCGGTGGCGGCAATGTCGTGGTCCTGGGTGATCTGAGGATTAATGCGGATACATCTGCCGCTGCTACCGGTACACTGGATAATACCGGTGGAAATAAGATCACAGTTGCCGGGGATGCCATTGTAAACGGGGCAATCACGGTTCCGGTCAATACCATCTTAATTGTGCTCGGAAGTCTCAGAACTAAATTTAACGGCTCATTCTTTAATGCCGGATTGGTTATTATTGATGGTAGTTTTAAGTCCGCGGTAAGTGTTATTGACAACCAGGGTATCATGGATATTAACGGCGATGCATTATTTGGTAGTGCAGCGGTGAATAATACCGGAAGCGCACAATTAAAGGTAGCCGGTGATGTTCAGTGTGTCGGTCCCTTTATTATGGGCGACAACGCCTCCGCACAAATCGGCTCACTTAGCTGCCAGGGTGGGATAACCCAAGGTAGTACCGCAGCACTACTGGTAAACGGTAACTTACAGTGTGCGGGAGATATTGATGCTAGTGCCACTGGTGATATTACCGTTAAAGGTGATTGCAAGGTTGGCGATAGGATAATCCACAGTGGTAGCGGTCTCATTAACATTAATGGTAGGCTGGATATCAATGGTGACCCGCGTAATGTCGGCTTTGGTGTTTTAGATAATACCGGAGGCGGGGATGTCACCATAGATGGTGATTGTTTTATAACGGGCGGACTTATTAACGGCGCTGGCTCCGGAAATATAGTGATCATGGGCAATTGCCGGGCTGCCTATATGGACAATGCCGACTCTAATTCCATTGAAATCTTCGGTAACTTTACCGCCACAGAGGCCCCAAGCGGTGGTGTATGCGGACATATCATCAATAGCGGGGGCGGGAATGTTGTCATACATGGCGATGTATCTCTGAATGGCAACCCCGGCACACCCGGTGGCTACATTGACAACACCGGTGGCCAAGATATCCGGATATACGGTAACCTCTTTATGACCGGCACCATCACTAATCCAGGAGTCAATTCCCATTTTGAGGTTGATGGTAAAACATATGTTAAGTTAAGTATTACCAATAATGGTATCTGGGACTCCGGCCCGGTTGAAAGCGGAAGTGATATAGTGCAATCGGGCGTTGGGAGCATGTTTATTAACGGTGACTGTTGTTGCCACGGCAACATAAATACGGTCACTCAGCTTCTAATTAAGGGAAATTGCCATGCGGTTTTCGGGATAACTTGCAATAACGGAACCGTTATAATCATGGGTAATGCAATCATTGGTGCCACAGGTCTGTCCAGCCTGGAGAATAGCAATGGAGGCTCAGTTACCATCAATGGTAATTGCCAAGTTGCCGATCATGTAAAGAACTTAGCCAATTGCGTTATGTCCATCGCGGGTAAGCTCGACATTAATGGTGACCCAATCTCCGCTGAAGGTTATCTGGATAATACAGGTGCGACTAGCCTTCATGTGGGGGGTGATTGCCACATAAATGGCCCATTAACTAACACCACCGGAACAGTATCCATCTTTGGTGACTTCTATGACGGTGGTGATCTTACCAATGGTGCGGGTGCAATTTACATCGTCGGGGAGAGTCGCATATACGGCTCTATCACCAATGCAGGGACGCTGGTTTACCATAATATTACGGATGTCGAGTCCAAGGGCACCACCATTGATCTTAACCAGATAGCTGGAACCTACGATCTATTCAGCGGTAACATCGTCCGGGTTATGCTTGAAAGCCTGGTAATTACCATGCCCAACCTAGTAGCCGGTGGTGCGTTGACCGGTATTTCAATCCAGACCGACGATGCTACCCCACAAGTGATTATCTCAGCAGTCCAAGGCCTAGTGGCCAATCTCACCGCCGAAAATCAGCTATTTTGGACTGGCCGCATACGTATTGCGTCAGGTAAGAAAATTCAATTGACCATTGTTGGTGGAGCTACCGGAGTGGCCTATGTCTGCAATGTGGATGCCCAATATAAGGGAGTTACACCGGCCGGATATTTAGCATCATAGGGGTGAAATATGGAAGGTGTTTCGGGAAGAAGTCTGGCTGACACAGCGGACATAATTGATGATCACTTCCACAATTACGAAAACATCTTTGGATTAGCGGCTGCTCCATCGAGTTCACACTTTGGCGATTTGGAAAGTCTTAATCCATTTGTGATCACCAGCGGAAACAATGTTTTTGGTGCCGCAGTTGGGTTAATTGGTACTGCCGATACCCCGGTACGTGTGGGTAGCCTCCTGTTTGACACCCGAAGGCTATACATCATAGATGTCAGCAATGCCAACCCATTTTTGGTGAGAATAATCTGGGGGACTCCGGCCCAGACTCCGGCTCAGGCGATCACTGCCAAGCAATACTCAGATACCGTGGCTCAACAACTTACGGCAGCGGGAAACAATAAGCCGCAGGAATGTTTCAATATCCGCATTAAAATTGGTGATCAGGTTTGGGCAGAGACCAAAAACGGGACTAACTTGTCCACAGTCCGCTTCTTGGTTGGAATGCACGAATATCCGAGTCCGACATTTTAGAGGAATAGACAATGGCAGCATTATCCGGTTCCGTAACCGACAAAGTGACAGGTAAGCCAATTAATGGGGCGGTGGTTAAGTTAGGTACTAATACCACCACCACTGGTAGACTTGGGAGTTATAAGTTCCGGAACTTGAAGCCCGGAAAGTATCCATTTCAGGTTTCGGCAAAAGGGTATCAAACGGTGAATATATGAGTATTGCGATAATTGCGGGTGCCAATACCAAAAATGTGCAGATGGTAAAGTCTACAGGGGTAACATTTGGTTATAATAGCGGCACCGCCGTCTATGCCGAAGCCCCAAACCGAATAGACTTTACCCGGGTGCAGAATACCGCTGGTGCAGGACCACTCACCGCATTAGAAATCATGTTTAACCAGGCCACGGGAGCTGGCAAAATCAGATTGGGACTCTATTCGGACAATAATAATGCGGTCGGGAGCCTATTGATAGATGCAGGAGAGGTATCGGCTGGTCCAGGATGGGTAGGTATTTACGGATTAAATGGCCCCGCCCTAGCACTAAATAGTTACTATTGGATAGCCGTTGTAATGTCCGCACCCAATACCATTGAATATCTAAATAGCGGGAGTGCCAATAATCATGCGGCCGTGGAAACCTTTGCGTACGGACCACTGCCCGTAAACCCCATAATGACTACTCCTAATTGGAATACACCCTACGTAATGCGGGGTACTGTAAATGCGGGAACTGGTCCAGTTGCCCCAACAGTGGTTACTAATCCAGCCACTGCTATAGGCTCAGCAGCCGCCACTATGAATGGTAATCTTACCAGCCTGGGCAGCGTTTCTCCGGTAGCAGTCAGCTTCCAATATGGGACGAGCACTGGTTACGGAAACGCTACTCTATCCCAAAACGTGACTGCTCCCGGCATATTCACGGCTAATTTATCAGGATTATCTCCAAGCACTGTATACCATTACAGGACGGTAGCCGTCGGTAGTAGCATCGTGTATGGTGGTGACCAGGTATTTACCACCACACCGGTGGTTACTGGCTTGAAAAAGGTTGGTTGTTACTACTATGGCGGTTGGTCCTCCGGCATACGAGATAGGCTTATTGCAGTTAAGGTTATGTTTGTGGTTCTGGATATAGGTGTTTGGCCATCTGTACCCAATGCGGATATCGCCACCTGTAAAAATGCCGGAATTACCATGTGCGCTTATATACCAACCGGTGGTCTGCGTGGTTTTATTTGGAATGCTCAGGATACCACCGATAAAACTCCGGCTGGTATAAAAACACTCGTTGACGCGGCTTTTGCCAAAGGCTTCAACGGTGTGTTTTTCGATGAGGGAGGGGTTTATACGCCCGTTTCCGGACAATCCTACACTGATGCTTATTTGGACACGACTTTACCCTCACCCGGAGTTCCTGCCAGTACGGTGAATACCGCGATAATAAGCATCAGTGGTAATTCCAAGTATAATCCCACCACGGCTGCTGCATGGGTCGGAAAGACGGTTATGGAGTATATTGGCTACGCCAAAGCCCACGGCATGTTTGTTTGTGTCGGGTGCCCGGATGACTATGTTAGGGCATCCCGAATTAACTCCAATATTTTCGCCCAGGTAGATGCTGTTTTGACTGCCGAAAATTATGACAAGCGGGCACCTGGATTAGCTCCGGTAGGCCAGGAAGTGGCTAACACGGCCAAATGCTGGGTATTAGCTACAAAATCCAGCGGTGGCAGCGGTTTCTATAATTCATCCGCTTCAAATACCGCAATATCCGATGGCTTTGGCGCTGTTTATTGCTGCGTGGAAATGAATACATTAGACGCCGACGGAAACGGCGTAACCTTTGAAGCATACATGGCGGCAATCACCGGAGGCGTGACTCCCGTATCTCCCACGGTGGTTACCAATGCAGCATCTTTCATAACAGCCACTGGTGCCACTCTAAACGGAAATCTCAGCAGCCTAGGTAGCGTATCCCCGGTGACGGTGGGATTTGATTACGGACTAACTACCAGTTATGGAACCAGCACACCAACTGCCAATATGACCGCCGCGGGTGCTTTTGCCACTATATTGGGCGGTCTTACTCCCGGCACCACATATCACTTTAGAGCTAAGGCTATAGGTAGTTCGACGGTGTATGGGGCAGATCAGAGCTTTACCACGCCAGCCATTACATCTACGAATGTAGTAGGCTATATCTCAGAGGAGTCTTTAGCAGGAGGTGTCCCCCTCTCCAGTATAAAACTGGAGCAGGCTACTTATGCCCTATACTCTGCGATACAAGTGACCAGCGCCACTAATCCAGCTCTGGTAGATCACATCACCAGGGCGGCTTCATTTCCGGTGCTTGATCAGGTTGTAGCTGCCGGTCACGCAAAGGCAACCAAAGTTTTTGCGATGCTCTATGGGGATGACAAAGGGGTTGGCACACTGGAGACCATCGTAGCTTCATCATCGTTACGAGCACAGTTGGTCACCAATCTTATCAATTTGGTCCAGGCTCACAACCTGGACGGCATAGACGTGGATTGGGAGGGAACTACACAGACCCGTGCGTTGAATGACATGCTAATGATTGCTTTGGCAAACGCCCTCCATGCTATAGGAAAACAGATTGGTGCAGCAGCAGCTCCGGATTATGCTTCCAGGCAAATATTTGCCAGTCCATCAACGGTAATTAATTACCTTAATTTTGTATCCCTGATGACATACCACATTACCGACATTACCACTATAAAATCATCCTACCTGGATGCTTGGGCATCTGATGGATACCCAAATGGCAAATTAGCCATCGGTGTCCCATTCTTCGGGCATGACTCCGCAAGCCTGGAAGTAAATTATAGCTGGATAATAGATAACCTGAACCCTTCCGCAAGTCAGAACCAGGCCACGATTGCCACTGTAAATGGTCAACCCGTTCAGGGCGGTATCCTTTACTGGAGCAGTATAAATCAGGCCAAGGCCGTAGTGGACTATGTAAAAGCGAATGGCTATTTCGGAACAATGGTATTTGAGATGGGAGAGGATAAGCTGAACGATAGTCGGAGCTTACTCCAGAACATTTATAATGAGGCTAATGGGATAATTCCCGTTGGCTATAAAAATGTAACCTACATGAACGACTACTATATAGCGAGTGCTACCCCTGCCAACATTCAATTTCAATTTATGACCCATTTTGGGTTTACCGGAGTTAAGGTAACCAGCGCCACTGACCCTACTCTTGCGTGGCAGAATTCGTACTCCACCATTACCCCTCCCACATTGCTAACCCAATGTGTCACCCTGGCACATGCCAAGGGTTGCAAGGTGATGCTGGTGCTTTATGGAGAAGGAGATACATCTGATACCAACATCTATGCTATCCTGAAGAATGCGACTACTCGGGCACAACTGGTGACCAACCTGAAGAATATGGTCACTCAATATAATTGTGACGGAGTGGATTTGGATTGGGAAGGTTCGGACACCGCCACAGATCGGGTAGCCGTTTTTGACCAGTTTGTGTTGGACCTATATAACGCACTCCATCCAATAGGTAAAATAATCTCGGTTTACTGCTTTGGAACCTGGTTTGAGATCAGTCCTAGCACCCAGCAATATATAGAATGGATATGCGTTGGGGAATATGTCGGCAACCGACCGGTAACCACTGCCGCAGCCGAATGCGACCCATATTTGAATGCCTGGGTTGCCGCGGGTTTTACCCCAGCCAAGATGTTGATGAAGATTTACTCCAGCGGGGTTGACCCGGTAAATGGGAGCCGGTGCAGCTATGCCAATCTACTGGATGTTCTTAATCCAGCCTCCAATGTCAATAATGCCAATGTAACCTCAATTACCCCCGGATACTATCCGCCTTCTACCCCTATCAGCGGCGGAGTTCTAAGTTGGGAAGGCGTGGACTTTATCCATTCGATGGCGGCGTATGCCGTATCTAAGGGATTGGGTGGCCTGATGTATTTTGATGAGGGCGAAGATAAAATAGGCGACCCACGATCTCAGCTTAAAGCCATATATGATGGATTTACAAATCCGGTACCTAGTGTAGTCCAAGGTGGGACTTACGGGCTATTATCACCCACCAGTGATAATCTGTGGTATTTGGCCACCGCTCAAAAATTCAACCAAATATTTGCCCGCTTCTCCAAGCCTTGGATTTGGGCGCAACCCCAATATAACGCGGGTTACAGCGCCGATGTATCGGCGATTGCCGCAGCAGTGAAGAATAACGGTGGACGCATCTTTCTGCGGTGCTATTTCTGGGACGATTACGCCATTTATAGCAAAATCAGCATGGACTCAACGACGGGATATCCAGTTCAGGGTTGGACTGACCTTAGGAATAATCCCGCGTTGTACCAAGAAGCCGCGAACTACATGGCCATTCAGATCAATGCCTGTGGAGTCGCAAATCTGGCCGGGTATACCATCTCAGAAGAAGAACCGCAGCTAGGTGGTGGGGATGACGGGGCACATGCTCCGAATGTGTCGGACTTTATCTACGGCTATAACCAGTTGTATACCCTGATGAAGGCCAAGTTCCCGACCCTCTCGATCATGGCAAATCCGCACTCACTATCCCTGTTTACCGATGCCCAGGTTTTGAGCATGAGCATGGACATGATGGAGTGTCATTCATACGAGTCTAACCTGACTCAACTCCAGGCATACATTGCTCGTGGTGTTTCACTGGCGGCACAGATGGGCGTGGAGTTCTTTACCACTGTATACGGAGGTACCAGTTATGCTTCCGACCCATCGGGTGCGTTAGCCTATATAGCACAGGCCATAGCCATAGCAAAAGCAGCCGGAGCCAAGAATATTGCGATCTATGCGGCTAACGAGTGTAATTCTGGGCCACAAATTGGCCAAAGCGGAAACATGCTCTTTGGTACTTACCAGTCCGGACTGACTACTAATCCGGCGGTTGACCCGTTACAGCATCAACAGGCCAATATTGCGGCAATAGCAGGGATGTAAAATGAGCGGTGGAGGCACATTTGTACTCGGTGTGGCGACAGTTGCCGCAATTAGTAGCCTTATTGCAGCAGCGGTTAAAACGGAGGCATCGCCCATCACGGGACTGGCCACCGTATCGGGGATAGTCAGTGATGGTGTCACGCACCAACCCATAGCGGGAGCACAAGTGATTTTAGGAGTCGGTGTAATAGATACAGGTTCAGATGGCCGGTTTGTATTTGAGGGGATACCTCCTGGTACCTATAATTTCTCAATCTCGGCGCCAGGTTATCAGACAATAAATTTATAGGAGGCAACCACATGTCTATCACAATTGTAGCCGGGGCCAATGTAAAAGATGTCGTGATGGTGAAAGTCGTCGGCACTCTTACCGGTAAGGTAACAGACTCGGTGAGTGGTGCAAACCTTGCGGGGGTTGATTGCAATTTGGGCGGGGTACATGCTACCACCGCAGCCGATGGAACATACTCCTTTACCAATATTACCCCGGGCACCTATCCGCTGTCATTCACCCTGGCCGGATATACCACTGTAAACGTATAAAGGGAGGCTGCAATGGCCACCGAAAATCAAGAAAAAGCCGGGATATTCGTCGGCGCTCTTGGTGCTGGCATTCTGATTGGCTGGTTGATACATGGGCAAAAGGCACAAGCCGCTGGCCTGCCATTTGATGTTATCATATCCAATGTTAGGTCAAGCATTTCCCCGGTTCCGTACCAGCAACCGGTGGACATCCAGTGGGATATCACCAATAATGGAACGGAAGTGTTTAACGGTCTACTCATGGTCCAAGTGGGATATGACCAGTCAATGGTACAGGCAACGGTGCAACCTGGGCAAACCCAAACTCTATCGGTGCCTTATACCAGAACCGACACATTAACCAGTACCGTAAATGTTGAAATTACAGTGATTGGTGCTCAGGCTATGCTTGCCACCATTCCAGTGGGATAACAGGAGGACAACATGGGAAATGGAGGCAAATTCTTATTTGGAGCCGGGGTAGTAACCGGCCTCGGGGTTTTGATAGCCAATGCAACCAAGGCTGCACCGGCGCCGCATCCGGTTATGCATGTGGGTTCCATAAATATCACTGTGACTCCGGCTGATGCCACGCTTACTTTGAACGGGCAACCGATTAGTTCTGGACTTACATCCAACCTACCAGTGGGAACGTATAGTCTGGTTGCTTCGGCTACCGGATATGTGACCAAAACAATATCGGTTATTGTCTCAGGGGACGGAATAACCACCGTTGCAAAAATCACGCTCGTGGCGGTGACGCCTGTCACGGGAACCGTCAACATTGCGATTACCCCGGCCGGTTACGCATTGCTAATTGATGGTAACGCGGTTACTGCCACTCAAATTACACTATCCGCGGGTTCACATACATGGCAAGCATCAAAAACCGGCTATGTGACCCAGAATGGCACGGTCAATGTAATCGCCGGGCAACCGGTCCCACTGAATGCTGCATTGGTGGCAGTAGTGGCGGGCAAGGGCACGGTCAATATCACTGTGACTCCGGCCGCTGCGGTGGTAACAATTGCCGGGAATACGGTTACAGGCACTTCAATCCAGCTTGACCCGGGAAATTATCCGTGGACGGTCAGCGCCGATGGTTATACCCCACAGAGTGGGAACTTGACCGTGACCGCAAATCAACCCACCCCTCTGACCGTCAATCTAATACCTATAGCTGTGCAGTACGGTCAAGTAGCCTTTGTGGGACATCCCATCAGCACTATTTTCAACGTGGACGGTACCAATTATAATCCAGGTTTTGCCCAATTCCCAGTAGGTACCTATAACTACACCGCCAGCGCCGCCGGTTATGTCTCCCAAAGCGGTCAATTTACGGTGGTTCCCAGTGGTATCACAGTGGCAGTTACATTGCAACCGTCCGGTGGTGGTCAAGCATTCCGCATTGATACCCCGGTGGCAAGCTCATATTTGAGCTGGACCGGCTCAGTATGGAATGCGGTACATTTCAGCGATGTGGCCACCAATGATGCACAAACGGCGGTTACCCACACGATGACACTGATGCGGCACTATCGCACATCAAGCGGTGGTGAAAGCGGTGATACCCCGGTACAAGACAGCAACGGTAATGTGATATCACAGGTGGTTACCCTGGCTCCCACCGGTCAACAGGGCTTCGACTTCTATTCCGGATATTATTCTACCGTATTTCCAGTCGGCGGGTCTTGCGATCTCTGGCTACAAGACGAATTAGGGAATAAAGGCCCGGTGGCTACCATTTCATAGTTTCCTTAGCTTCGGTAGACAGGTTTTAAGCTGGAAGGGGCATGGAGGACAAAACGCTTTCGGGGTATCAAAGCTCACGTTGACAGTACAAAGTCGTTAAAAACGGGCTACGAATGCATAGCTTTTCAGGAGGGTGAAACCCAAAAATGTGTATTTCGGCCATCATCGCCTTTTTCAGAAAACCGCACCCGACGATCTATACCATGACAGGGGTGGATATGCTGGCAAAGGTACAGAGCGCAGGACTCACAAATCCATTCAATGTGCAAGACGGTGTTTATTACTACTCGGATATGGATGGCTGGAAACAAGTATTGCCAAAGCTCTTGACTAATAAATATGTGGCAGAACTGAATGACTGTGAAGATTTGGCAATGCAAGCCATGTTGGATAGCTCTGTAAAGTACGGGCTGAATGCGATCGGAATAGCAGAGGGGCCAACACCAATTGGACCTCACGCATTTTGCATCCTGTATGTTAAGGACCGCGGGTTCATGTTATTTGAGGAACAAAAGGGAGCCGGTTACGGCGGAGTCCCGTTTGATGTCGGAGATCATGGTTATCAGGTAGATAAAATATTGGTCAAAACACCCGGTAATATAGCATAGGAGGATAACATGATACATTTAGTTTTGGTAGTCATCTTTATCATCCTTGAGTTTCTGGCCGCCATTGGTGTCACGGCCCCCAGGGTAAATCTCATGGCACTCGGTTTCTTTGTATTCGGTATCTCATTATTGGTATAAGGAGGATAATCCAATGGTATACGGTATGACAGAATTGATAAACGGCCTAAAGGATAAGGTAGAAGCATTGGCGGCCAGGGTAACTGCGCTGGAAGCAGCGGATAAGGCACCTGCTGATGCTACTGCCGCCGTAGCTGAACCAGAACAGCAAGAACCTAGGCCAACCAGGTCTGGTTCCACTGGTAGGTATAAAGTTAAGCCATAGTTCAGGAGGATAATATGGATTTCAACACGTTCTTCACCAACTTTAAGTCCATCGTAGACGGGGTGAAGCTGACCACCATAGCGGTAATGATCGTGGTCAATCTCATCCTGGGTATTGCGGTTGGGATTAAGACCGGCAACTTCAATATCAAGGAAATCGGTGACTTCATGTATACCAGAGTGTTGCCATACCTGGTATGCTATCTGGGCGTGGGCTTATTCGCCTCATTTGACCCAGCTTGGGCACCTGGAGTTACGGTCATTTGGGGACTCATTGATGCCGCATTACTGGGTGCCATTCTCCAGAACCTAAAGGAACTGGGGGTGAACTTTATTCCAGTCGCATTAGCCGGTGGAAAGAGTCCGAAGTAGTATGGAAACGGTGCTTAACTGGATTTCCTTAATATCAGGGCTTGGTGCTCTGATAGCAGTAGTGGTGCATTTCATTTTTAAGAAGGGGTGGTCAGCCAAAGATAAAGAGGACATGCAGAATGACATAACCGCTCTGAAAAAGGATACACCGGCTTCCGTAGATGGGCTAAGAAAGGATATGCAGCGGTCTATGGATGAAATCAAAAAGGACATAAAGGAGTTGACAACGAAGGTGGGAGAGGTTGATTTCTGTGCTAAACAGGCAAAAATGATGATTGAACCCTGGTGGAATGTGATTAATACCAATCTACCGCATTTATTAAACGTGAGCAAGTCCGAGAACTTGATTACTAAGCTGTCGGATGGTAGAATTACAGATGAGGAATTAACACATCTTGAAGAAGAGGTCAAAATATTGCTGGTGCAAGATAAGGAGAGTGGCAGAGCATTAACAGACCTGATGGCACTTTATGCCATTCAGATGCGTAAAAACGAAAGGAGTGGCAAGAAGGTTTGCCAGGAGTAATGAATGAGTGTAACCTTACTGGCATGGGGCGACGTAATGGTGGCTATCGCGGCCATTATCATAGCGGGCACGGCATTGATCATCTACCGGTACCTCAAGACGATTTACATTCTACTACTGGTGGTCGGGTTTACCTATTTAGCAATTATCAGGGCGCTGGATGCGCTAGATGAGGTCAGCGTTATTAGTTACTCCGGCGACGTTGCTAGATTTATAATAGGTATAGGATACGTTCCCATCGCAGTTGGAATGGTAGGACTCCTTTTCTTTGTGCGAAAGAGTTTTGTTGAGGCCGCGCGGTTGTTGAAACAGCACGGGGCCGAATTGCCGGATACCTGGAGGTCTCTGGATGAACGCACCGAAAAACTAAAGAAAAGGTCGGACGAGCATTTGGAACAGTAATGGAAAACGGTAAAGGGTTTTTGACATTCCTGGGAATTGCGGGCATCATTGGATTGATTGCCTATGCTGTAACGCGCCAAACAGAGCCGGTACATATAATCGCTCCTGCATCCCAGTGGACCGTAGCAGAGCGCGGTGATGAACCCGTATTTCAACCGGCACCAGCGGCACCACCGGAGCAGTCCATGACCACCTACAGCAACACCGAGGAAACCACATTCCCGGATGGTTTTGACCCGGATACTCTGATGCCCCGCAAGATCGTGGTACATCGAGTGTTCAAGGTATTAAACCGTGGATAGTTTTATTCCCGAAGTAGTAGATGATAGTGGAAACCCGGTAGTCGGCCCGCCATTGGATGCGGTGCTCAACCGAGTTTCTAATTTTGCGGTACTGGCAAATCTCGCACGTATCCGTAAAGCAGTGGAGAAAGGTGGAGACACCCTGGTTAAAATCCAACATGATGTGGAGCGAGATTTCGTTAAAGGTGAGCTATTTGCCCCTGTATTAGCGGCCAGTCAGTCAGTTCAAACCCTAAATATTCTGGATAACCAGTTAAATTATCCATTGCTTCCACTGGCTACCGCCACCTTTTTTAATGACGGACCAAATCCTGTTTTTATCATCATCAACGACTCGGTTAATCCATTCAGTTTGAACATGGGTGACTATATCACAATTGATTTCTCCAGAGCCGATGAGCGCATTACCTTGATTAAATATTGGTGTGCTATCGGAAATACCGCTTCCGTAAGGGTAGTGGGCAAATACTAAGGACTGTGAGATATGGCTGATTTTACAACCATGAGGCTTGAGGGTAACATTGTAAGCACCGCCGCTCCATCCTGGGCAGACCTCTCCGGTGCTAACCATGAAATCCGCTGGTCCGATCAAAATAATCAGAGGAATGTGGCTTCGGCATTATGGCCAGCCATGATACGCCCGGCAGCTACCGGAATTGTCAGTTACACATATGCCTTTACCGCCGATGGTGTGGGCGAGGGTTTTTACGGAAATGCGGGTAACTGCCCAGTTTTTAGCAAGGATAATTATCTATGGAGTAGATGGTGGTGGGATAATGTGGGCACATTTGCATCCGCCCCGATCTGGACCGCATATTTAACCAATGCTCACGGAGTCATTACCCGAGGTCCATTGGTGGCCACCCCGAATATGCTTCAGGGCAGCGCAGATACCTTAAATGGTGTTGATTTTAGTTATCTTAAAGGTAATGCATGGGGACGAGTTACCAGTGCCGGTGCTCCCGCGGCAGGGCCAGGCGCAGCCCCTGTTGTAACAGACGGAACTGCTGGCTCAGTTTCTCCGGGTGTCGGGGCAAACTGGATAGCCGCATTCCAGGACCTGATGGGTGATCTAGATTATATTACGGCTCCGTTTACCCCAGCGGCTACCACCCAGGACCAATGGAACACTGAATTTGCCCTGTTTACCGGGCCAAATATGTGGCCGAGTCTATATCAAGTGGTGACAACCCTGAAATATACCTGGACATAAGGCGATGAACCCATTTATCTACGTTATGATACGGCGATCGGGTAGGTCATGGTGGCAAGCCCGCTATTCCAATGGGCGAGTGCTTTCGGAGTGGGACACAATGCTGGGAGTGAAACCGCTACCCATAGGCATTGGTGCTTCATCCCGCTGGGAGGATGTCAACAAAGATCACATGATTGGCCTCCGATTGCTCTGCCCTAATGGTATAACCGGAGAATTGGAAGCACCTGAGGGACACAAATTTATCCAATTAAAAGCAGGTGGACTTGATGTGGGCATTGGTGGGGCAAAGGGTGGTCACTATCAGGATGCACATATCATCGGGGTGGTGAAAAACAGTAACGGGGATTGTCTCTGTCGAGCCTGGGAATGTAGAACTAGACGGTTAACCACATTTGAGGATAATATCTTCCACATGAACTATCTGCACATTGGGTTGCTTTCCCTGGAAGTACAAGGCCTAAAGGTGTAGCCACATGGCTACCCGCTTCTATTTATCATCCACATCATCCCCAACCGTAACGCCCGGTTTTGCAGCATGGACTCGTACAACTGAGGGTGATCGGCGTAGAATGTCACCGGTCAAAGACTCCAGTGCCATGACCAGCAAGACCATGTGGGCTGGTACCAGTCCCGCTGCTAATGCCTCTGCTCTAAACCGCCAATATGTCTCCAATCCAATGGACGCTGGTATTGCTTTTACTGTGGCCCAAACCATCAAAGGTGTTCTGCGTTGCATGGAGTCGGGCACCGATGATAATATTAATAGGCAGCCAATTTGCGTAAAGGTTTATAGCGCAGACGGCCTCACACTTCGGGCAACCCTCCTCGCACTTCTACATTACGGCCCCAATACCACAGAGTGGATTAGTGGTACGCTTACCAGCAAACAGCTTTCCACTGGTACGGTCTTTACTTCCGCTTATACAACCGTGGCTGGCGATAGACTGGTTGTAGAAATTGGTGGTCAGGTTAGCTCCGCCGGTGGTACATCGGTTACAGGTACGCAAAGTTTCGGTTCCAACGGTGCCAGCGATCTACTTGAAAATGAGGCCCAGACCGCAGCCTTAAATCCTTGGATTGAAGTCAGCACCAACATCACATTCCTCACTACTTACAAAGATATCTCCACCCGCTTCCTATTATATGCCCGTGGCTATAAAGATATCTCCACTAGGTTTAGGCTTACCACTGATCTTTATTGGGTAGGAGATGGCGGAAACTGGTCGGATGCCACACATCATTGGGCTGCCGTTTCAGGCGGTGCTCCCAATGCAAATTACATTCCTACGGCAAATACCCATGTCCATTTTGATGCCGCCTCGTTTACACTGGCTGGGCAAACGGTTAAACTAGACGCCGCGGGGATACCAGGTGGCGTTGCCTATTGTGCTGACATGGATTGGACCGGAGCACAGCACAATCCGACTTTTGACAACATAGACGGTATAGCATTATTCGTAAGCGGTTCATTTACAACTATTTTAGCCATGATCTGGTCATCATGGAACAACAATATCTGGTTCTTCTCCACGACTACCGGCCATACCATACGTACCAATGGCCTATTAATCAAAGCGGGGGTTGTTTTCGATGCTGATGCCACCCACCAAGGTGGGTGGAGCTTCTTGGATGACTTTACCAACTGGGTTTCAACTGCGGAAGGATATGACGTTGACTTTTTCAACGGTACGGTAATAACCAATGGGCACACAATCAGGACCGATTTCTTCGCCAATACCTTTTCCAATCCAGGCACTACCCGGGTTTTGAACCTCACCAATTCGTATATCCAGTGTCGCTATTGGGGAAACGGTGATAACACCAACCTTGTATTGACACTAACGGGTTCAACCATAGAGGTTGGCCCAGAGGAATGGCACACCATAACATATCCCCGCAACGGATTTGAGAATGACTATGCGGAGGGTGGCTACAATATAGTTAAGTTTACCTGCGCCTGGATACAGGTTTCCAGTTTCTCTGGTTTTACACCAACTATTGCCACACTACAACTACAACCCGCATTTGCTACCCAACAGGTTAATTTCTATACCGGTGACCCGCCAAATCCAATCGGTCTGATCGTGGGCAATGTTACCCGAACCGGCATCGGGATGATCACATTGTGCCCTGACGGTGACTCACCCGGAGGAAGCGCGGTCCAACCGTGGTTTATTACCAAATTAGGTGGCGGCACCGTCAATTTGGATTACATCACGGTTTCATATAGCACCGGTAATCCGGCACTGACTTGGTACGCCCGCATCCATTCAGTAAATGGCGGCAACGATATCCAGTGGTATTTTGAGACTCAGGGATATCTGGATATTGGCACCCGCTTCAAATTAATTGCCCGTGGCTATAAAGATATCTCCACTAGGTTTAGGCTCCGAGTGCAGGGATATAAGGATACCAATACCCGCTTCCCATTAGTAGTACGGGGTTACCAAGATACAAATACTCGCTTTCCACTGCAAGTCCGTAATTATAAGGATATCTCCTCACGCTATATCCTTCGTGTCCGAAACTATGTAGATATTTCAAGCCGTTATATTCTACAAGTGCGGGGATATGCCAATACAGCGACCAGATATGTGCTACAAGTCCGGAATTACACGGATACGGTAACCCGCTTTATGCTCTGGGTACGGAACTATGCCGATACAGACACCCGCTTCTTTATCATCGTCCAAAGCTATCGGGATGTGTCCACTCGGTTTATTCTCCGTGTACAAGGATATGCAGACACCAATACACGCCTATTCTTAGTAGTCCAAGGCTATATTGATGTCTCCACGCGATTTACACTGACCGTCCGGGGGTACTCCAATGTAGCCACTCGATTTGTGGTCATAGTCCTGGGATACATAGATGTTGGCACACGCTTCCTAATAATAGCCCAGAATTACGTGGATGCAATTACCCGGTTCCTGATAATTGTTCAGACCTATCGGGATACACAGACCAGATATCAGTTAATCGCCAGAGGATATGTGGATGTGGGCACCAGGTTTGAGCTAAAGGTAGGTGGCGGTTTTCCAGTGATTGGCGGAGACTCGGTGATTGGGGGATATCCAGTAATCGGCGGGGGGCGGGTCATCAAATAGGAGATTAATATGGAAATTACCATAGGACAAACGGCAACGATGGACTTCACCACGCATAATCCGGTGACCGGAATGGTGCAAGATGCCGACTTTTTACCCACTTGCCAAGTGTTTCAAGATACCATAGATGTACCACTTGCAACACCAGTGGTGACAAAACGAGTGGGACAGGTTGGGGACTACCGGGTGACTTTTGTGGCGAGCGCGGCGAACGGATTTGTCGCCGGACGCTCATACAATGTGATCGCGGATGCTACCGTGGCTGCCATCACAGCGAAGGCCACGGTAGACTCGTTTATACTTAATGCCCCGGCTGGGGCGGTGTTTCAGGTTTAGCATCGGCCTTGACCTGGGCTAAAATGCAATCCATAAGACCAAGGGTTTCCTCCCCCATTTGCTCTCCGGCAATCTGATATAGCTTATCCCATGCCACCGACTTATCACGATTGGGCATGTGCTCCAGATAATCCTCGGCAAACATCAGAATTTCGGGGCCATTCGGGTCGGCATCACTGTTGATTACTCCGGCCTTGAGAAGAACTCGGTATAGCGCGGTGGCAAGTACATTGACATGGTGCTGGGTGCTTTTCTCAATCCCCACTTGTGTACGGAGCATCGCCTCTATGACATAGGTGCCATAGCCATTCATGCTGATATCGCTGGTAATCGTCCCCGCCTTAATACCGGCAATGTAGTCATTCCAGAATACCTTATTCATCATCACCGCTTCTTCACTCATGGTTATCCTCCTGACCATTTAATTCTCCGTTCCATCCCGCCTTTGTTCCACCCCATCTTTGTTCAGTGGGGCTAATCCATCCGGATATTGCGCTATCATTTTACCTTGCACCATTTTGCCAATATCCATCAGCATGGCCTGGGATGCACGTACCATGTTCATGGCAATATCAATATCGTCCGGTACACTATAGGCGCGTCCCACAATGGTATTATTCTCGGTCATCTGCAAGACCGTAATGATGAAATAGTCTGCGGTACATTTGGTACCGTCGGGCATATCAAAAGTTACCGACATTTAATAGGCTCCAACCTGAGTGCTACTATACTACCGCGGGATGCACGCTGGATTACGCCCTCAGATTTTCCATTCAGACACCGCAGGCACTCATCCCGAATGAGCATATTAACCCTGGCGTAGCAGTCGTCCTCTTTGAGTTGCGGTTCTATTACCGTCCGTAACCTGACGCATTCCTTCAAAATACAGATCATTTGATTTCTCCTGCCAGTAATTTTGCGATGGCATCGGCGCACGATTTAATTTCCACGTGATCGTATACCGTTGGGTTGGGGCACTTGATGTCCCGCAATTGGGTGATATACTCCTGCACCGGTATGCCCCGCCGTAGTCCAGTGGAGACACAGCGGGTAATCGCTTCCACCTGGGCAATGGCACACTGCCCGGTGTGTCCCATGTCCACAAAGACCTCAAAGACTTCACCCGCGGAGTCATACGTGCGGGTGATATAGAGCTTGCCGCACCCGTAGACTACTTTGGTGGTATCACTTGGGAGAATTTTGGGCCGGTTTCTCTTTTGCATGGCGCTCTCCGCTATTTAGTATCACTTCTTCCATCGCGGTGATTGACATTACCACAAAACCAGGCCTGACTGCGTGACACGGAAATTCCGACATTACATAGTTCACAGCGGCCCGTACCGAATTACCAGTATAATGACCGCCCGGATGTTCTGCAACTGTACTATCGGGGATATATTCGGCCAGTACCAACGTATCTCCGACCTTATAATCGCGGTCGTTCAAACGAATTTCAAACCGTTTCAGACCAACCCTTATAGGCTGGAACGACTCTGGCCATGCCTTTAGATAATGTTCCACTGGATACCTCCTTATGTTGCCATATAGCAACTATTGTGGACCGGAACTTTATGCTCAGGGACAGTCTTTCCACCGGGCACGTCCCAGGTTACCACGGTGTAATAATCACAGTAGGTACTTCCACATAACCAGCAGGCTTCAAATGATGTGGGGGTTTCCAGCTCTGCTTTATCCGTGCGGGGAAACCAACCTGCCATCTCGCCATTGGTATAGCACTCGTCATGCACCGGGACGCTTTTCCAGCACCCCATTTCCTCACCATTAGGTGTCGCAAGTCGAGTTCCAATCCAGATATCGCAGCCCGGTTTACCACAAATCCAGCACTTGCGCTCCGGCTTAATATCCTCAATTTCATCCGGTGGGATATTGTCGAACATGGGCTACCCCCTCGGTTTTCTGGCTGCTATAATGTGGGCTGGACAATCCGATGGAAGCGGAAAATCGTCCGCAATATTGGCCCACTCCGGGTCTACCCCACCCCAACAATCTCGCACGTGGCGATGAGCCAATGAGCTGGTGACTAAGCGGCGGCAGGCCTTGCAGAACATCACCTGGTCTTTCTTCGCCTGTGCGATGCTACCCGCCCCGAGCTTAATTTTGAGGCTAAGGGGAGCCTCCTCACCAGCCTTTACACGCTCTCGGTGCAACCGTTTCTCACGCCCCATTGATCTCCTCCAATCTGCGATTTACCAAATCAAAGAGTTGGCATATACAGAGGTTGCCCATTACCGGATTGGGGGTTTTCCATAGAGGTTGGAACAATGGGCACACCTCACACTCGATATGACCGTCACAAAGTTCCAGAAATGTGGCAATGCCACCCTTTAGTGCATCGTAGTTATTTGGTTCCATTCTTCACCTTCACAGTGCCGGAGAAAGGGTATAGGATATCAACTGTTTGGCATTATTGACTATTCCTACATACTTATCAAGCGGCACCTTTACAGTCTGATGGTCGCTATCGGCTTTGTCAAATACCGTTAATGACCTGGTAAACAATAATTCCCTATCAGTGGTACAACGCTTGGTTTTACCAACCCATGTTACGAATGCCTGTGCATTCTTGGGCAACTTAACGATATTTCCTGTAATTAAGTCCCTATATGTTTGGCAAATGTAATCATGCTGATTGGTAAACTCCATCTGAATGATAGCTGATGCCTTTACTGATGCACTGGAATACACCGCCACCGCTCGCCGAGCATTCTTTAATAGCTCGGCCGACTCGGTTCCAAAACGCTTGTGGAGTAACTCAACCAGACGGATATCGGGTATTGCAACCCCATAAAGATCGAGCATCATGGTATATATTTCGGCCTCACTCTGGTGTATCCGTAGAGCATCCGCAACAGTCCTATGAAGATTAAGGTCTATGGCGATATAACTATCCGGGAGCATATCAAATGTTACATTCATCCATACACCTATACCGCATTTCGCGATTGCATGAAGCCGATGTTGCCCGTCCATTAAAACCCCATTGAGATCAATGCCGATGCCTTGATTTGTAACGTGCCATCTACCGGACACTATCTCGCTGACCAGACGATCAACGTACCACCACCGTAATTTCCGGTTTACCCCGTTTTTTTCCAGAAAGTGCTTTGCCATCTCAGGGGTAACAAATGTCAATTCGGTGCGCTGCGCCATAGCATAATCCTCCTTACTATTATCTCCTGTGTACCATCTTTCCCAGCCGCACTTTCATGCGGAATTGAAGCCAAGCTCGATCTTTCTCGCCACTTTCAAAGCGTTTGACCTCTTTCTCCATGTTTAGCACATGCAGGGTATTGGACCTGCAATTTAGATGCCCGTTTTCGGGTATCATTTCACCACCACACAATGGACATTCCATTTCGATCACCTCCAGTTTAGACCCTAAATCGAGACAGGCCATCACCCTGATAAAGCTCGGTGATTTGATCGAGCATGAGAACGTCCTCTATCTGCTTCTCGGATTGCTCGGCAAAGTGCATGATGGTGGTAATCGCTTTCCCAAGTGTGCCTGCCATGTGTTCGGCATCCACATCCACATAAATTAGGGACTCTCGTACAAAGACAGTCACGCCATCAGTGCCGTATGAGTCCTTAATCAACATAATACTGTCCTTTGCCCTACGACGATTGGTAAAGCAGTACAACATGGCTATTTCTCCTTACAAATAATGGATATTATCTATCGGTCATACTCTCCGGGGTGATAAAATTAGTATGTCCGAGTGGTCCAAGTGCATAGGGTACGGTAGTCGGCAATCCCTCCCCTATTCTCCATTCCAACCATAGGCAGGCCAGGAACAGCTTGATCGTTTTCCGCAGGGCCATATTATGCACATGACCTTCGGAGATCATATCTGATGGCTCGTAAATTTTGCCGTCCTTCTTTGGTAG
>Ga0209777_10001939_pt1 | contig 28384 bp, 33 predicted proteins | sample FrelakmetHBP12HB_FD_187147 | JGI IMG/M metagenome (GOLD analysis project Ga0209777, IMG submission 187147) | Freshwater lake sediment microbial communities from the University of Notre Dame, USA, for methane emissions studies -HBP12 HB (SPAdes)... | ecosystem: Environmental > Aquatic >...
TTGCCCGGAAGAGCCGCGCCTTCAAGCGCACCTTTCCGTAGAACCGCATCCTTGGCTGCCCGGGCGGCCAAACGGGCGCGGGCCGCAAGCATTACTTTATCAATAATTTTCCGGGAATCTGCCGGGTGTTCCTCAAAATAGGTATCAAGTCCTTCCTTAACAGCAGTTGCTACAAACCCCTGAATTTCGGGATTATTCAATTTTGCTTTTGTTTGACTTTCAAACTGAAGCGCCTCGGAAGGCATTTTTATATAAACTATGGCGGTCAGACCTTCCTTCATGTCGTCTCCGGTGAAGGTTGCTTCCTCTTTTCCGTTCCCGTTTTGTATACGCTTGTAGTAGTCGGTAATGGCGCGTGTTAGGGCAATTCTAAATCCCGTGACATGGGTTCCGCCGTCGGTTGTGTAAATTCCGTTGACAAACCCCTTGACGTTTTCATTGAAAGAGTCTGAATATTGGAGTGCGGCTTCGCAGGAAATGTTATTTTCGTTTTTGGAGATATATATTGCCTCAGTTAAAACATCCTTGCCGCGGTTGCTGTGAGTAACTAGAGATTTTATTCCGCCTTCAAAGTAAAAACTAGCTTCGTCTCCGTCGTTTTCATCCAAAAAATGGAAAGTAAGTCCGGCAACCAGGTATGCCCTGTCGCGTAAAAGATTTTTGACTTTAGCATTTTCGAATTTTATATCCCCGAAGATTTGTTTGTCAGGAATAAAAGTTGTGATTGTTCCAGTCCCTTCGATTTTAATGCCCCACTCGTCAAGTTGTTTTTGGTTTGCTTCCCCGACTTTTTTGACGGGTTTGCCCTGATGGTATTCCTGATAGTAAGCTTTGTTGTTTCTTAAAACCACGACCCGGAAGTACGAGGCGAGGGCGTTGGTAACAGATGCTCCGACTCCGTGAAGACCTCCCGAAATTTTATATGCTCCTCCGCCAAATTTTCCGCCGGCATGAAGTTTGGTCATTGTCAGTTCCAATGCCGAAACTCCGCTCTTATGCATTTCGACGGGAATTCCGCGCCCGTTATCCCGCACGGTTGCCGAACCGTCTTTCCCCAGCGTTACCCAAACGGTATTGCAAACTCCGGCAAAACTTTCATCAACGGAGTTGTCGACGATTTCCCTTAAACACTCATGAAGTCCACGGCTATCGGTCGAACCGATATACATCCCGGGCCGCTTCCGAACCGGTTCAAGCCCTTCCAGGACCTGAATTTGTTCAGCTGTATATGCGTTTGTATTTGCCATACGAAAATCATCCTAACGTATATATTTTACACTAGCAAGTGCATTTTCCCAAGCAAAAATGACTTCAGCAAGGGGATTTAAGGAAGGCCAATCGTCATATTTGTAAGTTGGAGCGAGACGTTTCCGTTAGCCTTAAGATTAACTAAAGCTTGACTCACGGTTTCTAAATTTTTAGCAGTTTTTGCATAATCGATTTTGTCTGAATGAAGTCGGTTGTGCAGGAAATTGACTAAATTTTCGGCAAATTCAATAGCCTTGTCCCGGTCTTTGATTTTGTCTATGAAAGCCAACTTTTCTCCAGTTGTCATTTTCATAAACTCTGTTGCCATGTCGTCACTTTTGACTTTTAACTTTTGCGCATCAGATGATGCACTCTTTTTGACTTTTATTATCTGGCAACGGGAAGCTATAGTGGGTAAAACTTTTCTAACTGATGGGGCTGATAGAGCGAAGAAGATATTTTCCTGCGGTTCTTCCAGATTTTTTAGGAATGCATTTAAAGCTTCCTCCCCCGCTTCGTGGATGTTTTGACAAACTATCAAAGTAGGTTCATTAAAACTTAAACGTATCAGATTATTTAAACTTCTGACGTCATCAATTTTGACTAAAGGGAATTCCATGATTTTTGCATGAAGTTTTTTGGCCAAGTTTTCTGTTGTTTGTTGTAAGTTGTCAGTAGTTTGTCCGATCAGAAGATATGCATGCATATAATGTAACAACAATTACACTTCGTGATAACATTTAACTATTAACAATTCAAGTCGCTTGATCAAATTTTATAAATCATGCATAATGAGTCAGCAGTTAAAAGTTAATTTGTTAACTGTTAATAGTTATTTATCATGCCCACTGCTCAATTTGTTTCTACTGATAAAAGTCTTCCCAACGGGACGTTAGCCGATGTTTTGGTTTCCATCGGTGCCCTGGACAAAACGCGGGGTGAACAAATCAAACTTGCCGAGATTCAGAGCGGATCGAGTCAAGAAGATATTATCCGGAGAGCCTCGATGGTTTCCGAAGACAAATTGGTACAGGCAAAAGCTCAACTTTATAACATCCCTTATGTAGACTTGACTACGATTCCCATAGCCCCCACGGCTCTGGCAACGCTTCCTGCTGAAGTCGCTGAACGTTTTAAGGTTTTTCCGATTAGTATCGATAAGAAAGATAAGAGCATTATTCTGGCCATGGCTGACCCCTTGGACCTTTCTGCCATAGAATTTATTGAGCAGAAAACAGGGTTCCATGTTAAACCGCGGGCCGCTCTTCCAACCCAAATAGCAGATTATATTCAGACGCGTTATTCAACTTCCCTGACCCAGCAGGTTACCGCAGCGCTAAAGGAAATTGAACCGGAAAAAGAAAGGATTAACGCTCTCGAAACGGGTCACGGCGGCTTTATCCGGGAGGAAAAAATTTCTCAGATTGTTTCCCAAATTCTGGATTTTGCCATAAAAAGCAGGGCCAGTGACGTTCACATAGAACCTCAGGAAAAGTTGACCCGTGTCCGCTACCGCATTGACGGAATTCTGCAGGAAAAACTTTCGATTCCCAGGGAACTTCAAGATTCTTTGATTTCAAGGATAAAGATATTAAGCGGGATGAAAATTGACGAAAAGAGAATCCCTCAGGACGGCAGGTTTAATTTCAAGGGAAGTGAGGAAGAAGTTGACCTTAGAATTTCTTCCTTGCCTACTACTTGGGGAGAAAAAATTGTCATGAGGCTTCTCAAGAAGTCCGGTGGTGTACCCGATCTCCCCGAACTGGGACTTAGGGGCAGGGGTCTGAAAAATCTTCAGGATTCAATCTTAAGACCTCACGGAATAATACTTATTTGTGGCCCTACGGGTAGCGGAAAAACGACCACACTTTATTCGGTTATTTCGATGCTTAATACTTCAAAAGTTAATATTGTTACTTTGGAAGACCCTATCGAGTATAAAATCGCAGGTGTAAATCAGGTGCAGGTTAATCCTGCGGTTGGTCTTACTTTTGCCTCGGGCTTAAGGTCTTTCTTGCGGCAGGACCCAAATATAATTTTGGTGGGTGAAATTCGGGATCGGGAAACCGCCGACCTGGCCATTCAGGCTGCTCTTACGGGACATCTTGTGTTTTCAACTTTGCATACGAATGATGCCTCCGGTGCCCTCCCGCGCCTGTTGGATATGGGGGCAGAACCTTATCTTTTGGCTTCCTCGATGACCTGCATTGTTGCGCAGCGTGTGGTCAGAAAAATCCATGAGGCCTGTAAGGAATCGTATACACCCGAGCCGAAGGTTGTAGCGGATGTTAAAAAAGAGTTGGGAAATCTTTGGCAGCCACAGGGGGAGGTAAAGTTTTATAAAGGAAAAGGAGATCCTGATTGCGGGAATTCCGGTTATTATGGAAGAATGGGTATCTTTGAAGTTATTCCCGTGACCGAAAAAATAGGCAAACTGATTTTGGAGAGAGCTTCCGCCTCCGATATAGAAAGACTGGCAAAAGAAGAGGGAATGATATCCTTAAAGCAGGACGGGTACTTGAAAGTTACTGAAGGAATTACTACAGTAGAAGAAGTATTGAGAGTTGCTCAAGAATAATTAAACATGGATATTAAACAATTATTACAGACCGTAATAGATGCAAAGGCGAGCGACCTCCATCTTATTAGCGGTATTCCGCCGACTCTGCGTAAAGAGGGTGAACTTATGCCGGTTCCTTCTTCCGGAGTTCTTACACCTGACGTGATTGAAGAACTTCTTAGAGAGGTCCTGACCAGTGAGCAAATTGAAAGACTAATTGTGAATAAAGAGCTGGATTTTTCCTTGAGCTTTTCCGAAAAAGGCAGATTCAGGGTTAACGCATATACGCAAAAAGGGTCGCTGGCCGGCGCTTTCAGGTTAATTCCCTTAACTATTCCTTCTATCGAGTCTTTAGGGCTTCCCCCCATTCTCCACTCTTTTACCAATTTGCGGCAAGGTTTTGTTTTGGTTACCGGTCCAACCGGGCATGGGAAGTCCACTACCCTGGCAGCCATGATTCAGGAAATTAACCAAAACCGTTCTGTGCACATAGTAACAATAGAAGATCCTGTAGAGTTCGTGTTTAAGCCTGTGAAATCAATTATTTCGCAGCGTGAGATGCATGGAGATACCCATTCCTGGGAAATTGCCCTCAGGTCGGCTCTCCGGGAAGATCCGGATATCGTCTTTATTGGTGAAATGCGTGACTTTGAAACTATTGCCGCGGCTCTTACCGTTGCCGAAACGGGGCATTTGGTTTTTGCAACGCTTCATACCAATAACGCCGCGCAATCAATCGATAGGATTGTGGATGTTTTTCCGGAAGAGCAGCAGCAACAGATACGTTTGCAGTTGAGTAATGTAATTGAAGCGGTTTTCTCGCAGAGGTTGATACAAGGTACCACCAGCGGGAGGGTAGTTGCATATGAAATTATGCTTGGCACAACCGCAATTAAAACTGCCATCCGTGAGGGCAAGACCCATCAGATAGAAAGTACCCTTGAAACTTCCCAGGAGATTGGTATGAGTACATTGGAAAAGTGCCTTGCTGATTTGGTCAAAAAAGGGAAAATAACGCTTGAAACGGCGCAAAGCTGGTCCCTCCGTCCGGAGGAACTGACCAGATTAGTACAAGGGGTGTAATGAACAGGTTTAATTACAAGGCGAAGGATAAATCGGGACAACTTATCACAGGTGAAGTTGAGGCTCCCGGTATCCACGAGGCTGCGAAATTGGTGAAAAGCCGGGGGTTATATGTAATCTCCATTACAGAAAAAATTGATTCTCCGTTTGCAATAATCAGGAAATTAAGAGAAAGAATTACCTCCCGTGATATTGCAACTTTTACACGCCAGCTCTCAACAATGATTAATGCCGGGTTGCCAATAACTGAGGCTCTTTTGATTTTACGGTCTCAATCAAGAGGGCCGATGCAAAAAATAGTTGCCCAGATACTGGCGGATGTTGAGGCGGGAGATTCTTTTTCTAATGCTTTGCTGCGCCACCCGAAAATATTTACGCGTACTTATACAGCCCTTGTAAAGTCAGGCGAGGTAGGCGGTGTTATGGATGCCGTGCTTCTCAGACTTGCAGATAACATTGAAAAACAACAGGAATTCGGCAGTCAGGTGAGAGGAGCATTAATTTATCCGGTAATCGTTGTTGTCGGGATGGTGGTGGTTAGTTTTGTAATGATGATTTTTGTTATTCCCCGCCTAACCTCTTTATATACGGATTTTGGCGCGACTCTTCCACTTCCCACTCGAATACTAATGGGTGTTTCAGGCTTTGCTGTCCACTATTGGTTTATAGTGCTGGCAGTTGTTGGTGTCGGTCTTTATGTATTAAATTTATATAGAGCCACCTATGAGGGGCGGAGGAAGATAGACGCCTTGATTTTCAAAATTCCGATTTTTGGAGAGCTCCAGCGCCAGATAATTTTGACGGAACTGACGCGTACTCTTTCTTTGATGGTTGGGGCAGGGGTGCCTATCTTAGAGGCTTTGAATATTACTTCTGAAGTGGTTGATAATACGATTATTTCGGATGCCCTGAAAGACGCAGCCAAGCAAATTGAGAGAGGTTTCCCTATAGCCTTTTCGTTTGCTAGGCATCCGGAAGCATTTCCGTTTATATTAAGTCAAATGGTAGCGGTGGGTGAAGAAACGGGCAAAATGGATGATGTTTTAAGCAAAATCAGTCATATTTTTGAGGTGGAAAGCAACGAAAAAGTAAAGGGTCTCACGGCGGCAATTGAACCGATTGTCATGGTAGTCTTGGGTGTTGGTGTAGGGTTTTTGGTGATTGCCGTAATTTTGCCGATATATAATTTGACAAGCCAGTTCTAGTAAAATTTAGCCTCAAAATTGGTACTTGACAAGGAAATTTGGTTAGATAATACTGAATATGTAATGAAAAAACTTGCCCAAGGCTTCACATTGATAGAACTCCTTATTGTTATTGCGGTCCTCGGAATTTTGGCTGTTGCGGTTCTTTCGGCCATTAACCCGATTGAGCAAATTAACAGGAGTAGGGATACAGGAAGTAGATCAGACGCTGAGCAGTTGATAGGAGCGATGGACAGGTTTTACGCCGCTCAGGGTTATGCCGCCTGGAAGGTTGACGCAAAGACTCCTGATAAGACTGATCTTGTACCGTGGGTGAAGGTTAGCACAGCTCAATGGATAGTTAACGGGCAGGCTGATGTTCTTGGTCTGCTAAGTACGGGGGGGACGTCAGAGTTGAAATCGTCTTTTGTTCAGAGGATTACACATGCCGGTTATAATGATTTGTGGGTGTATGACCGCGGTACTCAGGGGGATACCGCGTATGTATGTTTTTTGCCGGCGTCTGGTTCATTTCAGACAGAGGCCTGGACTAGGTGTGGGGGCGTTGTTGCGGGTACCGGTCTACCTCCAGATTTGAGGCCTATGGCCGCCACTATTTGCGTAGGTGCCGCTGGCAACAACTTTAGTTGTCTTCCTTAATTCTTCTAGTTATTCTTTTTGTTTTAGGAATTGTTTTTGGTTCTTTTATTTCCGCCCTGACCTGGCGCTATCCACGGGGTATTTCTATAAAAAAGGGCAGAAGTATCTGTCCGAAGTGCAGGAATCAAATTGCCTGGTTTGATAATATTCCCCTACTGTCTTTTATATTACTCAGAGGAAAATGCCGGAACTGTAAAAAACCCATTTCCTGGCGTTATCCCGCTATAGAACTTGCCACAGCGTTGGGGTTTGTCGCCATCGGATATTTTACATATACCTTGCAAGGAACAACCCTGCAAGGTGTATATAGTATTTTGGTTCTTCTTTGTCTTTTGTTTATTTATTGTATTTTAGAATCAATTTTTGTTATCGATCTCGAGCACCAGCTTATCCCCGACTCTTTTGTGTTCATTGGGGTTTTGTTAATAGTTTTATTTTTTTTAACTTCTAACTCCCCATTACTTTTTCCTGGATTATTTGCCGGTTTTCTAGCCGCAACTTTCCTGATGCTTATCCATTTGCTTACCAGGGGTCGTGGAATGGGCCTGGGAGACGTTAAATTTGCGGTTCTGGGGGGAATCATAGTCGGCATAAGACTTCTCCCTGTTTGGCTTTTTTTGGCTTTCTTGACAGGGGCGATAGTGGGCATCATACTGATTTTAGGCAAGAAGGCGCATCTCAAAAGCCAAATTGCTTTTGGGCCGTTTTTGGTTGTTGCTATCCCTTTAGCCCTGCTTTATGGCGAAAAAATACTTTTCTGGCTTCACTTTATTTGAGGTAATGGTGGCTGTAGGCATTGTTGCTCTTTTGATTATTCTTACTATTAACACTTTTATTGGTCAAATTGCTAAGGCTAACGACGCAAAACGCAAGGCGGACTTAAACCGTATAAAGATTGCCCTGGAGGAATACGAGAAGGACAATAATTTTTATCCGGCTAGTGTAACCTGCCCCACCGATGTGGGACTTACGCCATATCTTCAGATTATCCCCTGCGATCCTCAAACCAAACAGTCTTATGGATACGAAAATGACGGAACGGCACATTCAGGCTGGTTTAAGATATATGCTCTTTTGCAAACTGATACCACGACTCCCCATTTTGGACCGGGTGGTGCGTATAATTATGTTCAGTCATCAGAAAGTGCGCCGATATGAAACCTTTTTCCAAATCCGAAATAATATCTTTGGCAGTTATTTTTGCCATTCTGATAGCGGTTTCCGTTCCTAATTTTATTGTGAGCCTTAGAAGGGCCCGTGACCAGGTAAGGAGGGACGATATGGGAGCTCTGGAACATTCGTTAGGTGAATATATATCTGATTTTAAGATTTTCCCTTCGGCATCCCCCGACGGGCGCATTATGGATTGTTTGAAACCCGGGGATAAACCGGTTAAAAATAAAGAAGGAGGGTGGACCGTTAGTCTGATTCCCTGTAACTGGGGGAAAGACTCCTTTATTAATCTTATTAACAATAAAATTTATATGTCAAAATTACCCCGCGATCCGGATTATCAAAAAGGCGCGAGATATCTATATTTGACTGACGGCGACCGATACCAAATTTATGCGGTAATGGAAGGATCGGATGAAGCAGAGGTCGATCCGAAAATAATTGCCAGAGGTCTCATGTGTGGAAATAAAATTTGTAATGTGGGCAGGTCTTACAATGTTCCTGTTAACATATCAATTGAAGAATATGATAAATTATTATTAGAACACTCCAATGTTAAAAAATGAAAAAGATGCTGGATTTACCTTAATCGAACTGTTGGTGGTAATAGCCATACTCGGTATTTTGGCCGCGATTGGTCTTGTTGCTTTTACTTCAGCCCAGGCCAGAGGGCGTGACGCCAAGCGTAAAAGCGATCTTAAGCAAATAGCAACTGCTTTGGAACTCTACTATTCCGATTACAGGGAATATCCCCCATCAAGTAGTGGGCAAATAAAGGGTTGTCCTTCTACCGGTAGTGGAACAGCTTGCGACTGGGGTGCACCGGATAATACTTCAGCCTTTATGGATGATGTAACCGTCTACATGAGAATAGTTCCGGCTGATCCCTCCGGCTACAATTATTACTACCGGACTGTAACTATCGGCAATTCGTTGAAACAAGGTTTTCAGCTTTACGCGCATTTAGAGAACCCTCAGGATCCGAGTTGTTTGGCCGGTTCTTTGGGTAAATCAAATTGTGCCGCCCCCGTTGTTCCTGCTGGTGTTACATCAACATCGTGTGGTTCGGTTTGTAATTTTGCGCTGACAAGTCCGAACGTAACGGCGACGGACCCGTAGTCTTGATATACCGTTTGTAGTATTATTAATAGAGATATGTCTGCCCGATTTGTAAAATTTGGCTTTACCCTGATTGAGCTTCTTGTTGTTGTCTCCATTATCGGTATTTTGGCAACACTGATTTCCGCAAACCTGAATTCAGCCAGAAGCAGAGCCCGCGACGCAGTTAGGAAAGCAGATTTGAAAAATCTTCAGACAGCGCTCCGGCTCTACTATAATGACAAAGGCAGCTATCCCGCCGCCGGATCTATTCCGTGGGGTTCAGAATGGTTAGTATCAGGCAATATATACATGAGCATGGTTCCACAGGATTCCCTACCCGGCCAGTCTTATACATACACTCCGGATGCTCCCAATGATACTTTTACACTAACTGCCTGTCTTGAAAATAAAAGCGATCCCAAATGTGATAAAGATGGCAGTGGAAATTTAATCACTTGCGCAGGCGGTGCGGGTTGTCAGTATTCAGTAAAACCTTAATATGAAAAAAATAGATAGACTAAAAAAAGGGTTTACACTTATCGAGTTATTAGTGGTTATTTCTATAATCGGGATTTTGGCTGCTATGGCCACTCTGTCTTTCACCAGCGCTCAAAAGCAGGCAAGAGACACTACCCGAAAATCTGATCTTGTCCAGTACCGCACCGCACTGGAGTCGTTTGCAAATAAAAACAACGGTTTGTATCCTACATCCAAGGCAGCTGCCCCAATAGGAAGTACGGATCCAGTGAATCTTTGTGCAACACTTGAACTCACAAATTGCCCTCTTGATCCAAAATCTCCTGATTATAATTACAGCTATTTATCTGAGCCTGTAGGAAATCCACAGTACTCTGCTGCGGCGACAAAATATATTCTTTGGGCTAGGCTGGAAAACATTTCACCCACCACTTATTGGGTTGTCTGTTCAAGTGGCGAGAGCGGAAAGGCAACAAGTGCACCGACAGACGCTACGTGTCCGACACTTACGCCATAAGCATTCAAAATTATGAATTTTTTGAAAAAAGGATTTACACTAATAAGAACCATTCGGAAGAGCCTTATCATCGTTCAGCAAGGCTTCACTCTGATTGAATTGTTGGTTGTTATTTCCATCATAGGAGTTTTAATAGGGCTTTCTGTTTTTGGTCTTCAGGGTGCAAGACAATCTTCAAGGGATGCCAGGCGCAAGGCGGATTTAGAGTCAATCCGTAGCGGACTTGAGATTTATAAGGCGGATTGTGATACTTATCCTGCAGCTTTGGTGTCGGGCGGTTCCCTAATTGGTACCAAAACGACCGGTTCCTGCTCGACAAACAATACTTATATAAGCCAAGTTCCTTCGGACCCTGTTCCCTCAACCAGCAGTTATGCGTACAAAGCAACTTCCACCGACGGTGGTTTGACTTACACAACTTATACGCTCTGTGCCGCCTTGGAGCAGGCGCCTTCCCCACTGCCGGATGTAAGCGCATGTGGAAGTTGTACTGCAACATGCAATTATAAAGTTAGTAACCCGTAAAAAATGTCAAATGACAAATCCCAAACCCCAAATAAAAAAAACGGCTACACCCTAATTGAAATTCTTGTCGCCCTGACGATTATAGGTCTTCTTTTTAGCTTCGGGTATGTAAGCTTCAGGGATTTTTCCAGACGCCAGGCCCTAAGCGGTGCTGCCAAAAGTATTCAGGGGGATTTGAGGCTTGCGCAAAGTGACGCAATATCGGGCCAAAAACCGGATGATGCAAATTGCAAAATGCCTTCTTACACCCTTGATAGTTATGATTTTAAGATTATTCTACCCTCAGAATATAAGATTGAAGCAAATTGTACAGGCTCAGTAAATCCGGTTCTTATAAAAGATGTAGATTTATCATCGTCAGGTATTGCATTTTCAATGCCTTTAATCAATCCTCTGGAGTTTAAAGTTTTGGGCCAGGGGACAAATATCGGTGACACCGATTGGATATTAACCCTTACGCAGAATGGAACGGCAAATACGGCAACCGTGACGGTTACTTCGGGAGGAGAGATAAAATGAATTTTCAAAGGGGACAATCGCTTTTTGAGCTGGTGGTGGCTATTGCCATCAGCGCCCTGATAATAGTTGCTATAGTTTCCTTAACTACAAACTCGATCCAGAATTCAAATTTTTCCAGAAATAAAGCACAGGCTTCGACCTATGCCCAGCAGGCAATGGAATGGCTTAGGGGGCAAAGAGACGGTAATGTGAGCGCATTTATAGCATTCGCAACAATTCCCGCTTACTGTTTGCAGGATCTACGGGATTTGAGTGATTCGGTTTGGGCTAGCAGGCAGACGGTGGATCCGGAACATTATTGTACAACTAAAATTTCTGGAACAGTTTTTAATCGTTGGGTAACTTTCAGTACGACCAATCCAAGTGGAAAAACCGTAGTCGAGGCGGATGTGACGGTTTCCTGGTCGGATTCACAGGGGGTTCATGAGGTAGTAAGTGCTACAAAATTGGCGGATTTAAGATGATAAAAAAAATTACAATTTACGATCAGGGCATGAGCCTTTTGGAGGTCATGGTTGTGATTACAATTTTTGCAGTACTTGGAATTTTAGTAACACAATCGATTATGTTGACTCTCTCGGGATCCAAAAAAAGTGAATCCGTTGTGCGTGCCAGGGAAAACCTGGACTACTCTTTAAGCATTATGGAACGGCAAATTCGGAACGCTAATTCTGTATCCTGCCCCCCCGACACACATATTATGAATTATAAAGACCAAAATGGCTTTTCAACTTCATTTTCGTGTCAACAAATGGGGTCAGATAATTCCTATATTGCATCCGGGTCTGCCAGGCTAACTAGTGACGCGGTTAAAATTGTGGACTGCGCCTTTCATTGTACAGCCGAGGCAGGATCAAATACTTCTCTGGTTACTATAGATTTGGCTATACAAGAAGCTTCGGCATCGGGTATCCAAAGTGCTAGCGTTTCGGTTTCAACACAAATTTATCTCAGAAATTATTAATTTATTCAGACAACGACAACTTTTGTGATTCTGGAATCACTTTGAAGAGCTTTTGAGAGTTCGATTTCTTTCCCAAGTGAAAGATCTTTAACCACCATTCTTAGAGTGAAAGTGGTGCCTCCTTGGCTTTCGTGAGGTCTGTTTTCCATCGGGCCGATGTTGCCGCCGAGTTTACCGATTTCTGAAGTAACTAAAGTAGAAATCCCGGGTACGTCCTTGCCTTCAATTAAGATGGATGTTAATCCAAGTTGGTTTTTAGTAATTCCTGCGTCATCAAAATATTTTTTCAAATCGTCAGGATTCATTACCCCCGCCCCCACTTTGTAATAGAGATCCGGGATGGAATTCTTACATCCTAAAACGAATAATAAATGCTTAAGATTTGCCTTGTATTTGTCAATATTTGATAAGTCGGTAAGATCGATCAAGCCGCGTCTGGAAATGATTTCATAAATTGCGTTCTTTCCTTTCAGTTCAAGTTCTTCTTTTTCTTCATCCAGAATTTGTTCATCAATATGTTGTCGGGTTACGGGCAGACAAAAAACTTTCAGATCCGGTTGTGTTTTGGTTGGGTCTTTGAGTTCGATCCTTACTTCCGCTCCGTTTGGCAGAACGGTCGAAATAGGGCATTTTACGCCGTCAATTAGGGCATAATCGGCCATTGCCCCCATTTCCGGACTGATTGAATAAGCGAAGTCCAGTCCAGTCGCCATTGGAGGGAAAAACTTTACCTCTTGGGTTTCGGTAAATATGAGCTTAAGCGCATGTCTGGAGAGTTCAGTATCCCCCATCCGAATAAGGTTTACGACCCCCCAATTATTAAATTCTTCTTTGCTCGCGGATGTTATGGCAACTTCTGTTGAACCCTGTGGAAATTCCAGAGTAAGCTGAATGGCACTGTAGTCATTGTCTTTCGGTTTAAAATAAAAGTCATCAAAACGTTTTTGATCCTCGATCTGTGCGAATTTTTGCCTTATTGCCCGGAGCATGATATAGACATTGTTGTTTGTATCGACACTTTCGCTATTGTTAACTATTACCCTGAAACTTATTAAGTCATTTATTTTTTTAGGAAGCTTCTTGCCCATTTTATCCTGCAACTTGGCTAAACTTATGATTCTGGTTTCAACTTTAGTGTCAATCCCGGCATCAACTGCAATGATTCCAAGAGTGGACTTCAACCAACCGATAAATTTTTCGTCGTTTCTGGGATCCTCGGTTAGCTTTCGGGAATATTTTTCGTAGTCCCCGGGACATGAATATTTCATAGAAAGATCTTCAAGTTCTCTCATTACCATATACATTCCCAAGGATTCCGCCAGTTTTGCGTAATCTTTTGTTTCGTTGGCTTTTGCCACTTGGTTAACTACCGGCATAAAACCCAGTGTTCTCATGTTGTGTAAACGGTCAGCAAGTTTTAGTACCGGGACTCTCGGATCTATAGGATTTTTGCTGAATACTTTTCTTACAGTTTCCCTGTCTTGTTGGGCTTTGGATTTATCGCTTGGGTCTTCCTTTTTAGACCTGAATTGGGAAACCCCTTCTACCAAAAATGCCACTTTTGGTCCGAATACTTTTTCAATATCAGTTAGTTTTACATTAGTATCTTCGGCCGTGTCATGAAGTAACGCAGCCATCCGAAGTTCAGGATCAGTAATTTGCCATTCTTCATGAATTATCTTCTCCACAGCAACGCAGTGTGTAATATATGGGATTTTTTCAGCCCTTTCTTGTCCGAGGTGGGCATTATTGGCCCAGGCGAAGGCTCGGGTTATTAAATCCAGCTTTTTGGCTTCCCCTTCCATATTAAATTGCAATTATAGCACCGGGTTGCTAAACTGGATCTATGACGCGAAAAAGTCAGTCCGGTCAAGCCTTGGTACTTGTGCTTCTTTCTTTGGCCGTTGTTTTAACTTTGGTTCTTTTTATTTTGTCCCGTTCCGTTACCGACGTTGCGGTTTCGGGAAGACAGGAAGAGAGCGTCCGGGCTTTTTCGGCAGCTGAAGCCGGAATTGAACAGGCTCTTGTAGTTGGATCCAGCATTCCCAAAACCGGCATTGGGGACGCAAGTTATACAACTTCATTTACTGATTATGCCCAGGGTTTGACAATATTTAACGACCCGGTTCCTTTATCTTCAGGGGATTCGGCTACAATTTGGTTTGTAGCCCACAACCCCGACGGGAGTCTTGGCTCGACCGTATTTACTGGAGATTCCATGAAAATCTGTTGGGGTGCTGTAGGCTCCTCCGGCAATTCAGATACAACACCTGCCATTGAAGTGAGTATCTATTATGAAACAAAACCCGGAACTCTTTTGACTGTTAAAGTTGCGCGGGACGCCTTTGACCCGTTTAATTCTACGGGATTAAGGACGGTTCCGAACTCCTTTGCCGCCGCACCGGTTGTCGGGACTTGTACAATTGGTGATCAGAGCTATGCATTTCAGAAGACGGTTACATTTTCGGATTTTTCACCTGTTGCGGTTAATACGGGTGGACTGATGTTGGCCAAAATCAGAATGTTTTATAATGACTCTCCCCAGAAGGTTGGAGTTAGTGTTACAGGGGGCACACTGCCCTCTCAGGGCAAAGAAGTTGATTCGAGCGGAGTGGCCGGTGCCAGTAACCGCAGGATTACCGTATTTCAGGGTTGGGCTGAATTTCCTTTTGCTTCAAACGCCCTCCTGGTTCCTGGAGATATAACTAAGTAGAACTTAACTGTTAATTTGACCAAGCTTTGCTTATTTGGTTATTTGCTTATTTTGGTCATGGTGCCACTTCCTGCCAGTACATATGGCGTACGCCCAGTACTGCGGGAAACAAAAGATCAAGAGCCGGTGAATATTCAAAATATTCAGCCGAACTATTTGAGTTATTAATTGGCTGTCTGCTTCCGAGATCTCTTTGGAGATTTATTCCTCCATATGCGACAACGGTGCCACGCAGAGTAAGAAGAGAATCGTTGTGGGATTCCTCAGATCCGGTTTCAAAGTTCCCGTCCGAAACGAAGATTCCCTCAAGATTAGGTGTCGGATAACCTCCACCAACAGATGGATTGATGCTAATATTTCCTCCCGTAGCCAGCAGGAAAAATCCGGTGCCGTCTTTCAAAGTTATATTTCCGTTGAGAACAACGTTAGCCTGTTTAACCAGCAGGATGACCTTGTTATCTAAAAAGTCGATATTACCGTTTACTGTTAAGTCGGCTGCCCCGTCGTATTCGTACCAGTAGTAACCGTAGCCGAGGTTGGCAGGTTTAAAGTCAAAATCGTCTGAAGTAATTGATGAACCCATTTGCTTTGGTGTTACGTCTGACGGTATTGAACCAAAGAAATAACTTGAGTTATATACCTTTGCGTTATAGTTAGATTGGACCAGCCAACCTCTTACCGAAACATTTGCTCCTGTGAGATTGGTATTGCCGCTCAGACCGTAGGCAGGAATTCCCGGGTAGCCGCCATCACCGGGGTTATCAAATTTCTGGGCCGGATCCCCAATGTAACTTATTAATTTCCCGTTTGTTGTCACATCCCCATCCTTCACCTGCCACCAAGCCACAGCGGCAGCGCCATTGACTGTAATATTTACTGTTTTGGAACATGTGGCTCCATTTCCATTCATTGTTGCCGTTGCAGTTATGATGGCGCTACCGGCGGAGACACCCGTTGCATAAGTTGTAAATGTGGGATTACCGGAGGAATTAACCGTTGATATGTTGGTATTACCGCTGGGATCGGAGAAAACGACATTGGAAACTGTACCGTTTGCCGGTGCAACAACCGCAGTAATAAGAGCGGCTACCCCACCGACAGTTATCGTGGAAGGATCAGCTGTAAGAGTAGTAATATTGCAGGACGGTTTCGGCCCCACAAGTACTTGTGACTCGCTATGACACGAGGATTCAGGAAAACCGGGGCCTAAATGTACATCCGTCGAAATCGTTGTGGGATCGCTTAAATTATTACTCACCCCTGTAACGTCCGTCTGGAACGGATAGGAAGGATCCGAAAGTGTTGACAAAGATACTGAAGAATCGCCGTTAGCCGAAAAATCAACAGACAGATTAGGACGACTGGCCGCAGGAACAACAACAGAATTTAAAGTTTGAGTTTCTAAGACATCAAGGTTCATCGGATTGGGGTAAAGGTCGCAGGAGGAGATAAACTCAGGTACACTCGAACCTTTGTGACAGCCTTTTTTATAACTAAATACTTTCCAATAATAAATTGTCCCAGACTTCAAAATGTTCGTTGTATCGTAAGATTCTTGATCTTGATCCAGATAGGTGCTAATCAAACACCCTCCTGAACAGGCGCTGTTGACATTGGTATCAACATTTGATTTTTTACTATCCAGAATCAAAAGTTGTGGTCTTGTGGCGTCAGAGCTTTTGGTCCAGGAAAGAAGCCAGTCAGCATTTGTAAGTGAACTTGAAATTTTAGTGCCGCTTAAGTTTTTTGCGTCATTTACACTGCAAGAGCCACTACAAGGACTTTCGTCTGATTGGCAAGAGTTATCGCAGCATATTTGTCCGCTCCCGCATTCCGAACTATCGGTGCACCCGCCTCCTCCAGGGCCAGGAGGTGGTGGCATACAACATTTTTGAGAACAAAAATAACCTGGACCCCAACCGGAACAACCACCTTTATCAATTCCAGTTATTGGATCAATACCACACTCTGCTGGAGCACAAGTTCCCTTTACTTTAGTGGGTATACAAAGGAATATTATTAGGCCAACTACAAAACTTACACAAAAACTCCTAAACCGCAATCTGCCTCTCATTGCTTAAGAATCTCACAAAAAAGGGGCCGAATCAAGATATTAGTTGACAGCTATTCCACCGTTTATTAGAAGATTGTATAAATCGTGATCTGTAAAACCGCGAAGAGTTTGTGAACCGTGATTAAGAACTAAATATCCTTCAATAGAGGCAACTACCGAAGCCACCCCGGATTTATTCCAGTGTTCCAAAAAAGGACCAGAATATAAATATAGTTTTTTGTCGTCAAAATTAGTTCCAAATCCAACCTCATCTGGAGAGGTAGTTGTATTTTTAAGTGAAGTAGCATGAGCCACCACGACAACCGTTTTATCAATTCCCCTTATCCCCTCCGGTGCCGTGCCGGAAAACTCTGGCCAGATGGAATAGGGTTTTTGACCTGTTGCGTATGGTATTCCGTCATTTAAATCATTTGCCCAAATATCATTGATTTGAACTTTGGCCCAGTCGGTAGGGTCCCCGCTTGCCTGTGCTTTAGCCCAAAGGGCCATAAAATTTTTGAAATCGGTTTCAGTTGCTGTTCCGGTCTGGGGAGTAGCCCCCTTTTTCCGCCAAACCTTGAAAATAGTTCTGGCGATAAACTCGGCATAGGTAGTTTCAGGAACGGTAACTTTTTTGATCTCAGGATCGAGGGATTTGTCTGTAATAAGTTCCGCATTAATCTTTACGCCCATAAATTCCTGTGAAACTTTTTCGGTATAAGCAGGTTCCAAATCCATTTCAGAAACCGGAATCTCTGTTGGGGTCGCCGTTTCAGTGGATGTCGGGGTTTTGGTCAGGCTGGGGGTTTCGGTAATAGTGGGGATTGCAGTTTCGGTTGAAGTGGCGGTTGGGATGAAAGTTTCGGTAGCGTTTGCCTTTTGCGGTGCAGTGCCATCCGGCCCGACGGTTAGGGATCCTGTTTCAATTCCGCAGGAGGCAAGCGCCAAAGCAAGAGCGCCATTCAATGAAAGCTTAAGGAAATTTTTTTGTATGGTACCTTGTTCTCTTTCTTTTGACATATAGACACCTATAGTATAAGACCTTGAGTCAAATATTGCAATTTACGACTAATTCTAACATTATCCGGCTATTATGCTATATTAATATTAGAGAGCAGTGGAAGATATAAATATAATTACAACCGGAAAACCGGACAAGACGGACAAGCTTTTATTGATTATCTTGGTGGTTGTTGTGATAGCCACTTTAACCCTAATTTCGGTTTATTTATACAAGCTATATCTGGCTCCCAAAAACACCAAAACCGGTGTTGGAACTGCTACCGGTCAGGCTACTACCGGTTCAAATACTACGGGTCAAAATAGTGCTTCGGCAACCCAGAATATTCGTTTAGTTTCGTACAGCGTAACATTGCAGTCGGCGGCAGTCGGTAAGGATTATCAGGGTGTGTTACAACTCGCAATTTATGGTTTTAATACACAACTTAGCGGAGAAGTGATATCGGGGATGCCCTTGGGACTTAGGATGACGCCTTGCACAACTGATTACAATAACCCCACTCTTACAGCAAAATCGAAAGTGAACTCACTCGTTAGGTGCGGAATTACCGGTGTCCCGCAGGAAAGCGGAAAATTTACCATTCAAGTTCGCTTCACCACGAAAGATGTTGACGGCTATTTTGAGAAGAACTTCCCCCTCGTCGTTAATCCGTAATGACCTTGCAGGGTTGTTCCTTACAATGGTGGCTAGGAGTCCAAGAAAATATCAATGGGTATAGACTCAACATTGGATTTATATTTTTCAACAAAATCTTTATACGAATTAACATTTTTAAACAAATTCGCTTTCGCGTTTCCAAAAAACGCTCGAATCTCGTCTGTTTTAACCCATGGAGTTTTTCTCAATTCAAGATATTCTCCATATGAAGAGTGGGCAGAAGACAGGTCTTTAGTATATTCAGCCGGGTTTAGGTGGATGTATCGGGAAAGATGGAGTAAATAGTTATCGTTGTCTACCATAGATGCTTTGTATATCCCCTGGAAAAGTGAACCCACTCTGTCATATTTCTTGTTGAAATACATTGAGTATCTTGTTGCCAGTGAGCGCATAAAGCCTTCCATAGCATCTTTTTTAACCTGTTTTATTAAAAGGTGAAAATGGTTAGGCATTAGACAGTAGGCGAGAAGATCTACTTTTTGGAAATAATTTTTAGGTAAATGCGGTATACCTTGAAAGGTTGTTCCTTGCAAGGTGAAGTTTTTTAATAATTCCTCGATTTTGGGAGGTGGTGAAAGATATTCCTTTAAATACCCAAGAAAAACTTTGTAATCTTGTGCATCTTCAAAAATGATTCTCTTTTCAACTCCTCTGTTATAAATATGGTAGTAACCGTTATCAATACTGATCTTTATGAGATTTTTAGCGGGCATAATTTAATATACCTTGTAGGGTTGTTCCTTGCAAGGTCTTGCAAGGAAGGCAGTTGACCCAAGAACTAATCTGTAGTTAAATGAATATATATCCTGCCATGGTCGGAATAGATATAGGTAGTAAAACAATTAAGATCGTAGAGATTGAGAAAGAAGGAGAAGGTTTTTCCTTAAATGCTTCGGGGATTGTAGGGTACTCCGGAATTACCATCAGCAGGATGGTTGATGAGAAGGAAATGGCTTCTTTGGGTCAAATTATTAGAAAACTTCATGCCGAGGCCGGTGTTTCATCGAATAATGTGGCAATTTCAGTCCCCGAACCGCTCGTTTTTACCCGGACCATTAAATTTCCGCTTTTGACAGACGCTGAAATTGCTTCTGCGGTTAAATGGGAGGCCGAACAGTATATTCCGATTCCTATAGCGGAGGCCGTAATCCAGCACACGGTTTTATCAAGAAACGAAAAGTCGTCCCCGCCGGAAGTTTTGGTCCTTCTTGTGGCAGCCCCCAGAGTAGTTGTTGAAAAATATGTAAAAGTTGCTCAGCTCGCAGGGCTTAACGTTACTGCCGTTGAGACGGAACTGATTGCCTTAACCCGTTGCCTAGCCCCTCCCGACAAAACCGTTCTTTTAGTTGATTTGGGTGCCGCTTCTACCAATATTGCTATCTCTAAGATGGGTCTTCTGTCCTTTTCCAGATCAGTTCCCATTGCAGGGGATGCCTTTACAAGAGCGGTTGCCCAAGGCTTGGGCGTTGCGGTCGAACAAGCGGAAGAATACAAGAAAACTTATGGTTTGACTCCCACCCAACTTGAGGGCAAGGTTAAGGGAGTGCTTGATCCGACCTTGAAGCTTGTGGTTGACGAGATTAAAAAGGCAATCGGCTACTATCTGACCGACGAAAAGGGTGAATCTCCAAATGCCCTTATTGTAACGGGCGGGACGAGTGTTTTGCCCGAAATAGTTTCAACATTGACTAAACTGATCGGGATAGAAGTACTGGTTGGCAATCCTTTTGCAAAAATTAAAGTTGATGCGGGAACTGCCCAAAAACTAGCCCCTTATGCTTCGCTTTATGCCGTGGCTGTGGGGCTTGCTATGAGAGAATAAAATGCCGGTTAATCTTAATCTTTTACCGTCCGAACTTTCCGTAAGCAAAAACCTTAATAGTTTTTTGAAAACTCTTAGGGCTTTGGGCGTGATTGGTGTGGCTGCATTTTTGGTGTTTGCATTAGGCTTGGGTGTTTTTTTTATAGTCAGTACAATTAGTTTAAACGGCATAAACGCGAATGTTACCAAGTTAAGAAGCCAAGTTTCCGCATTACAAAAAAGTGAACAGCAGATAATTTTGCTTAAGGATAGAATTGCCAAAATTGCTTCTATCAAAACAATGCCAAATTCCCTTCCCGGCTTAACAGCAATAAAGCCGTTTTTATCCGATCTTTCGGATAATAGCTCTATTAATGAAATGTCCATAAGTCCTACGGCAATTACTTTATCGGAGAATATTAAGACAAAGGCCGATATCTCGTCTTTTATAAAATCGTTTCAGTCCTCCGATGTCTTTAAATCAGTTAGTCTGACATCGTTTAATTTCAATCCGTCTAACGGTTACTCGGTTGAGATAAGCGCAGTCATAAAATAGTACTTATAAAATTATCATGAAAAAATTACTTGATGGTTTGCCTGAAAGTTTTCGCAGGACAATCTCTGCCGGCATACCACTCGTTGTTGTGCTGGTCCTCTTTATATCTGTTGGAAAGTTTGGTGTTTCGAAGGTCATTGATATTAGGTCTCAAATTAAGTCTGCTCAGTTTACCGAATCAGTATTGGCCCAGAAACTGAATTTGCTGAAAAACATTTCTTCTGTGGTTTCTGTAGGAGCAGTTTCAGCAGCCTCCGCAGTACCGGATTCTGATCCCTCACTTACCGTAATTTTACAGTTGAAAACTTTAGCGATGCAAAACGGAGTAGTTGTTTCCGCTATCAAATCCTCTTCCGGGATGGAGAGCTCAAGCGGGTTAAATCAGGCTGCTATTTCTTTTACGGCGGACGGAGTTAGATCACAGCTTTTTGACTTCCTTACCGGTATTGCAAAGATTGCCCCGGTTACAATAGTTGATAAGATTCAGATGAATGAGACTTTCGGTAGTGAAGAGGCAGATATAGGTGTTAAATCCTATTGGGCAGGTTTTCCCAAAACCATGCCCTCGGTGGATTCTCCAATTTCGGATTTGAGCCAGTCGGAGAAGGAGACTTTATCCGAAATGAGCGGATTAATCCAGCCTACTTTTACACTTCTCAGTCTGCCTAAAAGTAGCGAGGTAAACCCAAATCCTTTCGGGCAATGATTTTGAAGTTAGTTTTGTAGTTATTCAACATTGAGGGAAACGGCTACTTTTTCCAGAGTAGCCCTGACCTTTAATACATTTCTCAGGGATTTGATCGTTCGTCCCCCTTTTCCGATAACCAGTCCAACATTTTCCGGCGCTGTTTTGATTGTAAACAAGATTCTACCTGTATCTTCCGTCTCAACTATTTCAAATTTTTCTTTTCCTAAGAGCCCTTTGAGCAAAAAATCCAAAAGATCTTTCATATAGTTAAGTTTATTTCTCCACCAGCTTTTTGACCGTAGCGCTTAATTTCGCACCCTTCTCGACCCATTTTTTTATTTTTTCCTTCTCAATTTTCAAATCTTTCTTAGCGGGATTCCACGTACCGACAACTTCCAAGTATCTTCCTGTGGTTTTTTTGCCTGAATCGACTACAACAACTCTATAAAAGGGTGCCTTTTTTCTGCCAAATCTTGAGAGTCGTATTATTACCATAATATGAGGGCTTATTGTACCTTTTTTGACAGAACCTGTCTAGCAGCTTCCTGTTCGGCTTCCCCTTTGCTTTTTCCTTCTCCCCTTCCCCACACCTCGCTGTCAACGATGACTTCAATTACAAATTTTTTGTCATGGTCTGGCCCGGATTCTTCAACAACCTGGTATTTTGGTGTAGCCAGGCCCTTTGACTGAACCAGTTCCTGAAGTTGGCTTTTGGCGTCTTTTAGAGGTTCTGAGGCTTTTTTTTGAGTTTCGGCAAGCAGGTTTTCTTTAATAAATTTTTCAGAATCATCAATTCCCCGATCAATATAAATCGCTCCAATTATAGCCTCAACCGTATCGGCAAGAAGTGAGGTATTGCCTCTACCCCCGCCCTCCTCCTCACCTTTGGAAAGAAAAAGCTCTGGTCCTAGATCCAGTTTTAATGCAACTTCCGCAAGGGCAACGGTATTAACAAGGTTTGCCCTTAGTGCTGTTAGGTATCCTTCTTCTTTATCGGGAAATTGCTTAAAAAGTTCTTTTGAGGCCACAAATTCAAGGATCGCGTCGCCTAAAAACTCCAAGCGTTCGTTCGAAGTTCTTTCGCCTTTGTGTTCATTTACCCACGACCGGTGGGTCAGAGCCAAATCGAGAAGTTTTTTGTCTTTAAAATTTTGTCTCAGTTCTGTTATTTTTTTTATCATTGGTGTTCAGTTAACGCTTCCACTAGATCCAAAAAAGTCTCAGTTTCTGTTAAATCAACTCCTTCGGTTTCCATATCCATTCTAGTCAAAATTTCCATAAAATCAGTCAGATCAGTTGCCTTCATATGCAGGTCTTCAGTGAGGCTTGAGTCGTCTTCGATATCCGCTGTTTCCACACCCAAATAATTGGCAAGTTCACGCCTGACGATATCTTTGGTTTTATTAAAATCACTATCCATTTTTTTCAGGTTCCTCTTTGTATATTGTACCTAATACCCCGTTAATAAAAGAGGAGGATGATTCGCTTCCGAATTCTTTTGCCAGTTCCACTGCCTCGTCGATTACCACCTTGGGAGGGGCTTCACCATTTTCCAGTTCATAAACCGCAAGTCGAAGCACGGCTAGATCGATTTTATTTAATTTATCAATAGGCCATTGCGGGGCCGCATCACGGATCAATTTATCCAATTTCTCTTTTTGGTTAAGAATTGCCCGTACCAGTTCCGAATGATTGGGTTGAGCCGCAAAGGTTTCGGCGAAAAGGGTTTTGACAGCTTCACGGCGCCTGAGGTGTCTTGGGTCAGTCGAAGTTTGCATGGAACTAGTATAGATTGAGATTGAATCGGTGGCAAGGAGAAAGCGAACTACTATTTACTTGACGCAGGATGGACATCTACCTATAATACTACAGTTGCAACGGGAATGGATGAATGTATTCAATATTTTTCTGATGAAATACCCGCTCAGACAGAGCGTTTTAAATCTCCCTATCATAAAATAGTTGATGAAGAAAAGGCGAAACAGATAACTTCTGAGTGGAGGACGAACGGACTTCGCATGGTGGCAGTAGAAGTAGTTTTGGACATTCCACATTACAGACATTCCGACTATCTTCTAAAATCCGCCAACTACGGTGACAAATTGCTGGTTCGTTTATCTTCTGACGAGTTAATCAAACGGGCTAAAGATCCGGAGGGTACCGTAATCGAATGGGACGAAAGGGCGAAACACGCAGCCCATTATCCATACGTAGATTTAATTATGCCTAAGAGAGAAAATGGATGGGGTTGGGCCAATGACTACCGGCCGGATATAATTGTTAGTTCGACAACTAGTCCTATATTTTACATAAGACAGCTTATAGAAGAAAGTTCTATGCTCTTGACCCTAGGCGTAAAACTTGTGGCTTTAGATGAATTTGCAAAAGAAATACCATTTGAAAGACTCTTAGAAGAATGTGTTTTGTATAATACAAATAAGCTCGATAAAGACAAGTTTTCCGGGTCGATAATAAAGGAAAGAATATTACAAAGGGCAAATAAACATAATTGATGATTAAATCTAACAAAATTCCACGTTCATGGGATCAGTTGGTAAGACTTAAAAAATTTCTGTCTTATGCAGATGGTAAAAAGTTGCGCTTGCCTGAGGATGAATTGTATTATAGGCTTCATCTGAAGCTTGTCCCCAAAAAAGTTTTAGTCGAAATAATAAAACGGCAAATAAACGGACGGTCAATTTGTCTATTAAAAAATAACCATCCATATACACGAATCCTTAAATATTTGCCTGAGGTAGAACATTACTGTTTATGGTCAAAAAAGGGTAGATTAAGTGAGACAAAAATTAACAAGTATTTAAATCGAGTACTTAAAAAGAGGAAAAGCTGGTTTTTTATGGAGAGGTTGGAGAATGCGAAATCAATTCCGGAAATATGGCACTGTCACGTTTTTTTGAAAAGATAATAAGACTACTTATAGACTCCGCAGTAGGGACAGGCTCTGTGAGATTCTTTTAATTTGCCGCAGTTACCGCACTTCATCAGATTGCCAAGAGTTAATTTTGGCTGTCCTCCGCGCCTGATATTACTCCTGCTTCTGGTGTGCTTACGTTTGGGTAAAGGTGTCATACAATGGAGAATTTTACACTAAATGTGGTCAGGTGTGCAATCGGATCTCTTTAGAGGTGGCTCGAATCGTTCCAGCTCGTTATTCCCCAGCCTCTACCTTTGATATATTCACAAACCGAAATTCCGGTATTTGTTGACCAAAAGTGGAATCTGATTTTCGAAAAAAGTTCGGGGGTCAGTTTATTCCCAAAAACCATTTTGAAGATTACCGCCTTTATTGCTGTTCCGTGTGAAACACAAATCACATTTTGCCCTTTATGTTTTTGCAAGAGGTGATTAACAATTTTTTCAACACGGATGTTTAATTCATTAAACGTTTCTTCGTCGGAATATTTCCAATTGCCTTTTGCGAAATTTTCGGTAAGAAGATCTTTTATTTGTTTGGTTTTGAGATCATGAATAGATTTGCCGATAATTTCGCTGGGGTTTCTTATCTCTATAAGGTCAGCCCAATATTCAACCGGTATATTCAAAGTTTTCGAAATAACTACGGCGGTTTGGCGCGCCCTCTCGTGAGTACTTGAGTAGATTACATTAATTTTGTGATTTTTGAGTCTTTTGGCAACCCTTTTAGCCTGGGAGAGCCCGGTATCCGAAAGCGGCATATCATATGTTTGATAAAGTCCTTTCCTATTTCCCACCGACTCCCCGTGTCTGACAAAATATATTTTCATATTGAAATTATAACATCACCTTAGCCCAAATTTACCTCAAGATTTGCCAGTTTACCAATTTTCGGATATTTAGACGGGGTTTTAACGATGTCACAGGCAACATCTTTTGCCTTTTTGATTAAGGGGTAATTATTCCAGGAAGCGACTTTTAATTCCGGGAAACCGCTTTGGGCAGTTCCGAGAATCTCACCAGGACCCCTGAGCTTAAGATCCAGCTCCGCAAGTTCAAACCCCGAATGCATTTTTTCCATGGCTCGAAGCCGTTTTGAGTATTTGATATTGGAAAAAAGAAGACAATAAGATTTTGCACTACTCCGCCCAACACGACCTCTGAGTTGGTGAAGTTGGGCCAATCCAAATCTCTCTGCGGCCTCGATTACCATAATGGTTGCATTTGGAATGTCAAGACCGACTTCGACCACAGGTGTCGTGACCAGGATATCAAGTTTTCGGTCTCTAAAGCTATTTAGGATTTTGTTTTTCTCTGTTGGTTTAAGCCGACCATGTAAAAGTCCAAGTTTAAGTCCAGCAAATATTTCTTTGAGTTTTTCAAATTCTGTCGTTACAGACTTAACATCAGCCATGGTTTCGAATTCGGAATCCTCGATTAGTGGACAGACAATAAAGGCTTGCGACTTGTTACTTGTCACTTGTTTTTGAATCCATCCGTAAGCGCCTTTGCGTTTTTCCTCCGGGACGAACCAGGTAGTTACTTTAAGTCTTCCTTTCGGCATTTCTGTAAGGACCGATAAATCAAGGTCTCCGTATGAAGCTAAGGCAATAGTTCTTGGAATTGGAGTTGCGGTCATTGTCAGCACGTGAGGTGTTCCCGACTTTTTAATCAGGTATTTTCTTTGTTCGACGCCAAAGCGGTGCTGTTCATCTATTACCACGAGGCCGACTTTGTCGAAATTTATTTTGTTGTGTATTAAAGAGTGTGTGCCGATATAGATATCGTTTCTGCCGGGATTCGATTTTTTGAGGTCAGAAGTTATTAGGGAAATTCTGACTCCGAAAGGTGTAAGCAATTTTTTAAAAGTTTCGTAGTGTTGAGTAGCCAATATTTGCGTGGGTGCCATAATTACTGTTTGAAACCCGTTAAGAAAAACGGCAAAAGAGGCTATAGCTGCTACAACAGTTTTCCCGCTTCCCACATCGCCTTCCAACAATCTATTCATGGGATAATTCTTTATTAAATCCGCCAATATTTCTTCAATTGCAGTCTCTTGGGAATCGGTGAGTTTAAACGGAAGAGAGCTGATGAACTGACTGATTGCTGAACTGTTAATTGTCAACTTGTTTGCGACAACATTTTTCTTCCAGTTAATTTTTCGATGCAAACTTATAAGCTCTAGATTAAGCAGCTCATTAAAGGCCAGTCTTTCTCTGCCTTTCTCGGCTTCTTTGAGATTCTTTGGGAAATGAACAAACCGGATCGCCTCGTCCATTGTCAAGAGGTCCGATCCCTGGATGGTGGCATTCGGTAAAAATTCCTCGATCGGCGTCATTGATTGATACGCAGCGAGCATCAAAGTTCGTATCCACTTTGATGAAAATCCCGAAGTTTCAGGATAAATAGGAACAAGCCGACCCGTATGAACGGTAGGTTTTTCGATTTCTCCCAAAAGTTCATAATCGGGCGATGACATGCAAAGTTTCCTTGAGAAAAAACCTACCTTTCCTGAAAGAGAAACCATTCTTCCCGGATATAACGTTCTGATCAGGAAGGGTTGGTTAAACCAGATAACAGTAATTTTTCCGGTAGCGTCTTCCACCGAACCGATTTGCATCTTTAGGCCTCTCCTTGAGTAAATGTTTTTAATAGAAACTATTTTGGCGTGAATAGTTACAGTTTCGTCAGGGTGTAATTTATTGATTGTTGTAACCAACGAGTAATCCACATATCTGTTCGGAACATGGTAAAAGAGGTCCTCGATCGTGTTAACACCAAGTTTTTCAAATTTACGGGCAAATACCGGCCCGACTTTTGGTAATTCGGTAATTTTTGAAGTCAGATACATTTGCCCAATATTACCTTAGGTAAATAAGATATGGAAGAACGGCACCAAGAAGAAGAGCAACCGTCGCAATTATCACAACAAACGAAAATATCTTTTTAGTTTTTTTAGATATCATTTTGAGACCTTTAAAAATATTCTCTCTCCAACTTTAATTTCATCCCCGACTTTGAGGATTATTGATCCGTCCATGGCCTTTTTCCCGTTAACGTCGACCGCACCCTGGCGGATTAACTCTTTGACTGAGGCCATGCTTTGTCTGGAAGAAAAAGGAATAATGGTTTTTGCCAAGCTTTCCTCAGCCTTTACTTTAATGTCGAAGTTCGGCGCCTTTTCCTGAAATGTTTTTTCAAATACAGATTTGGCCGTATTTGCGGCACTTTCTCCCCAAAGGAATTTAACGATTTCGTAGGCAAGGTGTTTTTTTTCTCCCATCGGGTCCTTTTTTATTTTTTCTGCCAGTCCCTCAAGTGGAATTTCGGTAAGTAGCTCGAAACTAAGTGGAAGAACTTCATCTGGGAAAGACATAATTCCTGAGTAGAAGTTTTCGGGAGTTGAGTCGAGAAAAAGAGCGTTGCCCGTGGTTTTGCCCACTTTATTACCATCTTTATCAACCAATAGTTTTGTAGTCAGAACGAATTTCTCTCTATTTTTGATTGCTCTCATAAGAGTCCGCCCCATCATCATATTGAAGAGCTGATCATTCCCTCCAATTTCCAGATCGACATCCATGTACACGCAATCATAACCTTGGGCAACTGGATATAAGAATTCGTGAAGATAAATTGGAGTGTTAGTCTTTAAGCGTTCCTGAAACATGTCCCTCTCAATCATCTGTTGGACGGTAATATTTGAAGTAATTTCTATAAGGTCTTTAAAAGTTATTTTGTCGCTCCACTCGGAATTAAAAAGAATCTTTGCTGGGTTTTCTCCATCGAAATCAAGTACTTTTGAAATTTGCTCACGCCAAGCTTTTGCATTTTCCAAAACCTGCGCGCGTGTCAATTTCTTGCGTGTTGCAAGTTTATCTGTTGGGTCTCCTATCATTCCGGTAAAATCTCCCACTAGGAATATTACTTCGTGCCCAAGTTTTTGGAACTGC
>Ga0209777_10001940_pt1 | contig 28378 bp, 25 predicted proteins | sample FrelakmetHBP12HB_FD_187147 | JGI IMG/M metagenome (GOLD analysis project Ga0209777, IMG submission 187147) | Freshwater lake sediment microbial communities from the University of Notre Dame, USA, for methane emissions studies -HBP12 HB (SPAdes)... | ecosystem: Environmental > Aquatic >...
ATCGGTGGCTCATCGTAACCCTCCTCCACGTCCCTGCATTCGGGTTACACCTCCCACGGCGCGACGGGTTACATTCTTAAATGTCTCGACGGCACCTCACCGGTTACATTTAACACGTCTCGATACGCGCCCTTGACTTTCAGCAATTTCCTGGGTATCCTGAAATTCTATAGTACCCGAATCCCCCACCGCAGAGGAGACCTATGGACTTCCAGATAGGCGATAAAGTTGTCTATCCGAACCAGGGAGTGGGCATCGTCGAACAGATCTCCACTCGCAATCTTACCGGCGAGACTCAAATGTTTTACCTGCTGAGGCTCAACTCCAGCAGCCTGCGCGTCATGGTTCCGACTAGCAGCGTGGCCAACGTCGGCCTGCGCCGGGTGGTCAAGAGTACTCAAATCAGCGACATCCTCTCTTACCTCCAAAAGGGCCGCTGCCGAACCGCCCAGGACTGGAAGGGGCGGTTCAAGGAGAATTCCGAGAAAATGCGGAGCGGTTCGCTGCAGCAGGTGGCTGAGGTCTTGAAAACCCTCATCATCCTGAACCAAGCCAAACCCCTGTCATTCCGCGAGAAGAAGATGCTGGACCGCGCCTGGCAACTGCTGGTGGATGAAATTGCGATGGCCCGCGGACTGGCCCGTGAAACCGTCGAAACGAATCTTGTCAAGGCGCTCAGCAAGTCCAACTTAAAAGTCCCGCTACCCAACTAGTGCCGTGCCAGCCAGTCTAAAGGCCCGGCCCTTGATATCGCGTGTAGGGCGGGGGCCCCTCGTGGGCTGACGGGCACAAGTCGTCGCGCCCAAGGCCGATTCCGCAGCGGCGGGTGTCGGCACTGCAACGCGCGGGGCGACAAACCAGTAGTTCTCTCCTACCCTCAGATGACAGTTTCCGAGGTCATAGAGCCCCCTAGAGGCGTCCATAAGATTTCCACAAGATTTTGGCACTATCCCGGCAGAAACCACTATATGTTGTGCTTTTTCTCTTGACAGCGCTGTCGGCGAGAGTTAGATTCGGCTCCAGCCGTTGCGGAGCCGGGCTGCATCGAGAGGGGGCAGACGGCGGCGGGTCCGTGAGGTTCAGCACCTTGCGCCCGCTCAAGCCAGACCGCATCGCAAGAATCTAATACATAAGGGCGTGTCCCACCTTCTGGAGGCATCGTATGGCTGAGCGGGAAGCTGTCTCAATGGCGACGAAAGTTGCCCCCTCCACCCCGGAGAGTATCAGTAAGCGGGGCCTATCCATCCGGCGATTTTTTACCAAACCCGGCATTCATCCTTTTGATGAGATCGAATGGGAGTTACGCACCGCCTCTATCCAAAACGAGAAGGCTCAAGTCATCTTCGAGCAGCGGGGCGTGGAGTCTCCCAAGGACTGGTCGCAGACGGCCACGAACATCGTGGCCTCGAAATATTTTCACGGCAAGATGGGCTCCCCGGAACGCGAAACGGGCGTGCGGCAATTGATCAGCCGTGTGGCCGATACCATCGCGCAGTGGGGTGTGGAGGGCGGCTACTTCCGCAGCGAGGAAGATGCCAAGAGTTTCCACGACGAGTTGCTCCACCTTCTGGTTCGTCAGAAGGCATCGTTCAATTCCCCCGTCTGGTTTAATTGCGGCCTGTGGCATAAATACCGCCGGAGCTCCGAGGGGGGCGGGTGGTATTGGGACCCGGCTACAGGCGGCATCAAGAAGGAGACCGAGGCCTACCGGCACCCGCAGTGCTCTGCCTGCTTCATAAACTCCGTCCAAGACAACCTCGACAGCATCCTGAGCTTGGCCAAGACCGAGGGGATGCTCTTCAAGTGGGGTTCGGGCACGGGCACGAACCTCTCGCCTCTTCGCTCCTCAGTCGAGCAGTTGTCGGGTGGTGGTGTGGCCTCCGGTCCCCTCTCCTTCATGAAGGGTTATGACGCTTTTGCAGGCGTGATCAAGTCCGGCGGCAAGACGCGCCGCGCCGCAAAGATGGTCATCCTCAATATCGACCATCCGGACATCGAGGGTTTCATCGAGTGCAAAGCCAAGGAAGAACGGAAAGCCTGGGCGCTGGTGGGCATCGGCTACGATCCTTCTCTCGATGGGGACGCGTACAGCTCCGTTTTCTTTCAGAATGCCAACAACTCCGTGCGGGTGACCGACGAGTTCATGAAGGCAGTCGTCGAGGACAAAGACTGGGCCACCCGCCGGATCACCGACGGGAGTCCGGTGAAATCCTACCGGGCGCGCGACCTGATGCGCAAGATCGCCGACGCCGCCTGGCAGTGCGGCGACCCGGGGATGCAGTTCCACTCCACCATCAACCGCTGGCACACCTCGAAGGCCACCGCGCCCATCAACGCCTCCAATCCTTGCAGCGAGTACATGTTCCTGGACGATTCGGCCTGCAACTTGTCGTCGCTCAACCTGCTGAAATTCCTCACTCCGGACGGCAGGTACGACGTGGAGGCTTTTCGCCAGGCCGTCGACATTATGATTACGGCGCAGGAAATCATCGTCGATAACGCCAGCTATCCCACGGAAAGAATCGCCGCCAATTCCCACGACTTCCGGCCCTTAGGGCTGGGTTACGCCAATTTGGGCGCGCTTCTGATGGCCTACGGTTTGCCCTACGACTCGGACGCAGGGCGAGACTTCTCTGCCGCCATCACCGCCCTCATGCACGGCGAAGCCTATTTGCAATCCTCCAGGATTGCCGCCGAGCTCAGTCCCTGCTCGGGCTATCCCCTCAACCGCGACAGCTTCCTGGGCGTCATTTCGATGCACCGGCAGGCCCTGCAGAATATCAACACTCGGAACGTTCCGGAGAACCTCTGGGAGGCTTCCAAGAAAGTCTGGGACGATTGCCTGGCCAGCGGCATGAAATACGGATACCGGAACGCCCAGGTGACGGTGCTGGCCCCCACGGGGACCATCGGCTTCATGATGGATTGCGACACGACCGGCGTCGAGCCGGACCTGGCGCTGGTGAAGTACAAGAAGATGGTGGGCGGCGGCCTCATCAAGATCGTGAACAACGTGGTTCCCACGGCGCTCCTGAGGCTCGGCTATCCGGAGCAGCAGGCGGCCGAGATCGTGAACTTCATCGACCAAAACGGGACCATCGAAGGCGCGCCGCACGTGAAGCCCGAGCACTTGCCGGTCTTTGATTGTTCGCTGAAGCCCGCCAGCGGGAAGCGCGCCATCCACCACATGGGACACGTCCGGATGATGGCGGCCGTTCAGCCGTTCCTCTCCGGAGCCATCTCCAAGACCGTAAACATGCGCGAGGAGGCGACGGCCGAGGAGATCATGAACGTGTACATCGAGGCATGGCGCCTGGGCCTGAAGGCCATCGCCATTTATCGCGACGGTTCCAAGCGGACGCAGCCGCTCAACACCTCGGACGCGAAACCTAAGAGCCAGGGAACAGGGGATAGGGAACAGGGGACAGGCAAGGTCCAAACTCCGGGACACAGCACGCAGAACCAAGCGCCCGGCCTCGCAGGTCCCCCCAAGCCTTTCCGGCGTAAGCTGGCCGACGAGCGCCGCGCCATCACGCACAAATTCTCTGTGGGCGGGCACGAGGGCTACTTGACGGTCGGGCTCTATGAGGACGGCCAGCCCGGCGAGATCTTCCTCACCATGGCGAAGGAAGGCTCGACGATTTCCGGCCTCATGGACTCCTTCGCCACCGCGGTGTCACTGGCCCTCCAGTACGGTGTGCCGCTCAAGGTGCTCTGCGACAAGTTCAGCCACTCGCGCTTCGAGCCCAGCGGCTGGACGCTCAACCCGGAAATCCGGTACGCCAAATCCATCATGGACTACATCTTCCGCTGGCTGGCCGTGAAGTTTCTGCCCAAGGACGCCCAGCCGGGCGAAGATTCCAGCGTGGCTCCGCTGAATGGCACGGAAATGGAAAAGGCAACAGGACTGGCCTCGCAGTTTACCCGCGCCGCGGTGGAACGGAGCACCGTCTATCCCGACGGCTCCGTCCAGCCCAGCTTGGCCGGCGTCGAGCCGGATGACGACGCGCCCAGTTGCCCCGATTGCGGCGCCATCATGGTCCGCAACGGCGCCTGCTATAAGTGCATGAATTGCGGGTCCACTTCGGGGTGCTCGTAAGTGTCTAAAGGAGGGCTGGCGCAGACAGGGCGCTGTCTGCCCTGTTTGTGAGTTGGGAAATCCCAAGCAGTAAGTCCGGAGGTGAAGATGGGTGAAGCCACAATGGCTCCGGCACTCTCGTTGGATGTGAGCGAGGCACTGCACGCCATCTGCAGTACCGGCAAGGGCCGCTGCTGGTACTGCGACATGAGGTTGCCTGGGGCCGCTGCCGCGGTCGGCGCCGGTTGGGACGTGCAACGCGTGGAGGGAGAGAAAGTGGCTAGCATTATCATCGTCTGCCCCGCCTGCATACAGGAGAAGGCGGAGCTAGGCGAGGATGAGTTCTTGCGCAACCTTTCACTGCGCGTCTGCAATGCCACCTGCTGAGCCCCGGCGCCGGCTGCCACTGGCCGGCGCGTCTCGCAGTGAGTGTCCCCGCCAACGGACGGGGACGGGTTACCCCGCCAAGCTTACTTCGCAAGATGCCTGCGTAAAGCCTGCCGGCAGCAGGTAGGCCGCCTCTACGTCGGACCGGGCCGAAACCCTCCTCCGGCAATTGACACCCGCCTGATATGATCAAATGATTGAGCGAATGTAGATTGAGAGAAATACGTAGCTTGGAGCCTTGCGCGCCTGTTCCTTCATTCTCTCAATCGCTCAATCTTCATTCACTCAATTGCTGAATTACCGGGGGCTTTATGAAGGTTGTTGATCCGGTCTGCAAGATGACGATTGATTCGGAGAAGGCTGCGGCCAGCAGCCATTACAAAGGCAAGACCTTCTATTTCTGCGCCCCAGGCTGCAAGGCGGAGTTCGACCAAGACCCCGAGAGGTACGTAGGCAAGTAGGGGCGACCCTTGTGGTCGCCCTGGTTGGGCGCCGCAGAGGGAGGGCGAGCACGAGGCTCGCCCCTCCATCCTCACCCCCGCCAGGTTTTCCCTCATCTGCTTTTCATCAACCATATTCGAGATCACGCCGGAGACGTGCGGGTTGTTCAGAACGAAGCGGTACGCTTTCTGGTGCAGGTTCAATACGCCCGGCACCGATTGGTTGCGCAGCGCGGCGTGCTCAGGGAACGGCTTGGTGGCTAAACGTCATCGAAGTATTGCGGGGATACAAGGGCAGGGGCCTGTGAGTGCAGGGTGCTAGCCCGGATGATCGGCAGCCTGGACGATTTTGAGAACTTCATCGAGGAAAAACTCTTCAGGCAGCGAGCCCTCGATGTACCCCTCATCATTGACGATCGTCCTGGGGACGGCCATAACTCGATACCTGGCCGCCAAGTCGGGAAACTCGCTGGCTTCGATGGCGTCGGCCCGCACCAAGTCGTTCTCGAGGGCAAATTGATAGGCCAGGCTCACGGCCCGGGGACAGTGAGGTCAGGTCGGTGTGACGAAGACCTGCAAGTGCAGTGGCTCGGTCAACTGCTGGAGTTTCTGCCGGGTCTCTTCCTTCAGCCCGGACTCCCCTTTCGACACGGAGAGGATCGCGTCAAGTAAGGCAGAAAACTCGTAGCCGGATGGGAGGCCGAAGTAGCGAAGGCCGTAGTCTTTGCCATCGCGAATCACGGTAGCCGGAACCTTATCGACCCGGTATTCGGCGACCTTCTCCTTGTCGAGCAGATAATTGTAGACCTCCAGGGAGAGCTTGTCGGAGACTTCGGCAACCTCCTTGAGCAGTTGCTGGGCCTCGCGGCCATATTCCAGATTCAACTCCTGGGTGAAATGGACGAGCCGCACGGGGTTCACCATCGCCGCGAGTCTTTGGTGGATTTCCTGGAGGTCTTCGTCGCCAATCAGTCCCATCGGTCTCCCGCTAAGGTTCACCCTCAGAGTCAAAGCCAAACTTCTTCATCTTGTAGCGCAGAGCGTCGCGAGAGATATCGAGCAGCTTGGCGGCGTGCGTTTGGTTTCCCCCCGTCTGCCGCAGCGCCAGACCCACCAGCTCCCGCTCCACTTCCTCGAGGGAAGTCCCCTGCTTGGGCAGTTCGAGCACCGGCACCATTTTCCCGGAGGGCAGAGCGCGCCAGGAGGCGGGCGAACTCGTGACCAGGGTCGACGATTCTGCCGGCAAACTCTCCAGGAGCGCGGGTGCCAAGGGAGCTTCATACCCCAGCGGCGCGCCGGTCACCTGGATAGGAAGATAGGTGGGACGGATGCAGTCCGAGTCCTCGAGGATCATCGCGCGCTCGATAGCGTTCTTGAGCTCGCGGACGTTGCCCGGCCAGTCATACTGGACCATCAGGTCGCGCGCCTCCTGCGTGATGCCCTTGACACTCTTCCGAAAGCGGAAGTTATAACGCTCGATGAAAAATTCCACCAAGGGCAGGACATCCTCTTTGCGCTGCCGCAGAGGGGGAATAAAGATGGGAATAATGCTGAGCCGGTAAAACAAGTCCTGGCGGAAGGTATTTTCGCGGACGCCTTGCTCCAGGTCGCGGTTGGAAGCCGCGATGACGCGCACGTCCACTCCGATATCTTTGACGCCGCCGATCCGCCGGATGGTCTGGTCTTCAAGAACCCTCAGGAGCTTGGCCTGGAGATACGTGGACATCTCCCCAATTTCATCCAGGAAAAGCGTTCCTCCATCGGCGATCTCGAAGAGCCCCTTTTTTTGAGCCTTCGCGTCGGTGAAGGCCCCGCGCTCGTGCCCGAACAGCTCAGCTTCCATCAAGGTTTCCGGGATGGCCGAGCAGTTGATCGCCACAAAGGGTTTTTCGGAGCGCACGCTGTCGTAGTGAATAGATTTGGCTACCAGGTCTTTGCCGGTCCCGCTTTCGCCCTGGATGAGGACCGTGGAGGCCTCGCTGGCCGCTACCTTGCGCACGAAGTTCAACAGTTCGGCCATGCGTGCGGATTTGGCCACGACCTCGTGGTAGCCGGAGCGCTTCTTGACTTCCTCGCGCAGGCTGTCGCGCTCCGAGCGGAGCCGCGAGCGGTCCATCGCGTTGGCAAGAGTGATTTGCAGCTCGTCGAAATCCAGCGGCTTCTTGATGAAGTCCAGGGCGCCGAGCTTGATCGCCGTCTTGATGTCGTCGAGTTGCGGGTCGCCGGTAATCATAATGACGGGGATAGAAACGTTGTTCTGCTTGATTTCCCGCAGGACTTCGATGCCGCTCAGGTCGGGCAGGCGGACGTCCAGGAGGATCACATCGGGAGACTCACCCCGGATCTGCGCCAGCCCCCCGGTGCCGCTTTCGGCTTCCAGCCCCGTGTAACCCCACTCTTCGACCTGGCGGCGCACGGACCAGCGAATCAACTTTTCATCGTCTACGATCAGGATTTTCTCATTGGGCATAGACTTTTCGGGATTCCTCGAGCACTTCGACCAGGGGCAAGCGGATGATAAATCGGCTGCCTTTGCCCATTTCGCTCTCCACGTTCAGTGTCCCCCCGTGTTGACGAATGATGCGGCGGCAGAGCGAAAGGCCCAGGCCCGTTCCCCCTCGCTTGGTCGTATAGAAGGGCCGGAAAATTCGTTCGCGCTGTTCGGCAGGGATCCCCGCCCCACTATCGCTGACTGAAATCTCTACCGTCTCAGGATGATTGGACGGCACGGAATGATCCAGCCTGGCGGCAATGGTGATTTTGCCATCCTGGTCGATGGACTGAATGCCGTTTAAGATTAAATTCAGCAACACTTGGTGAACCTGCTCCGAGTCCATGCGAAAAGAGGGAACGTCCGGGGAAATCTGGATGGAGAAATCTACGCGCTTGTTGCCCGTCTGCTGGCGCGCCAAGTGGAGGGTACGGGCCACCAACTCTTTCAACTCTGCCCGGCCGAATTGGGGTGCCTTGGGGCGCGCGTAGGCCAGCAGGTCGACCAGAACCTTTTCGATGCGCCGCACTTCCTGCCGCAAGTCTTCAAGGATCTCACGGTCGGGGTGATCCTGGGGGAAGTCCTTGGTGATGATTTCGATCGCGCCTGCGATCCCCGCCAATGGATTTCGAATCTCGTGCGCGACACCGGCGGCCAACTCCCCCATGCTGGCCAGGTGTTCCGCCTGCAGCATCTCGGTGTCGTGGACCCTCTGGCAATGATCGCAGAACTCCCTCCAGCGGTTGGTCAAGGCCCGGATCTCCTCCTGCAGGGCCAACGTGCTGGTGGGCAGGGCGGGTGAATCCGTCAGCACAGCATACGTGGGGGCAATCTTTCCGATGGCCGTTCGCAGCTCCCTCAGCAAAGCCCAGGACCGGCGCTCCTGGTAAATGAGCATCACCGTCGCCGCAGAGAGCGCGGCGAGCAGCGCGATCGCGATGCCCACCCGAAAGGTTAAACCGTGGGTGTACCACTCATAGGCGGTGAGAAGGATGATTCCGCTCAGGGAACTAACCAGAACTATCAAGTTCTGGTCAAATGTGGGTGGAAACCGCAAAAGGCGTTTTAGGAGCGTCCAGTCCAATGGTATGATACTTCCTTTGCGTCAGCTCTCAGTGCTTAATATTAACATACGGTCCTTACAGTGGCCAGAAAGCCCGAAACATTTTTCGAGGAGATGAAGCGGTACGTCGAGTTTACCGCAGAGGATGCCGGCCTTCTCCAGGCTGCCGGCCCCGAGATGGAGCGCTTCTTCCCGGGCATGGCGGAGCACTTCTACCAGCGAATCAGCCAGCATCCCGATGCCGCGAAGGTTTTTACCGGCGGCCTGCAACAGGTCGAACGCCTCAAGCAAACCCTGCGAGTCTGGGCGCGCCGGGTCTTCTCGGGAACTTACGACGAAGACTACGCTGCCGAGCGTTACAAGATCGGCGTGCGCCACGTCCTGATCGGCCTCCCCGAACGTTATATGATCAGCGCCATGGGCGTCATCCGCATTCACCTCCAGGAAGGCCTTACGGAGGCCCTCCGTGCACATCCGGAGCGTGTGGACAGCACCCGGTTGGCCCTCGATAAGATCCTCAATCTCGACCTCAATATGATGTGCGAGTCCTACTTCCAGGAAAGCATTCGCCACCTGAGTGATTTGAACCGGCGCTTGGAACGCGCCAACCTGGAACTGGCGGAGATGAGCAGGGTCAAAACGGAATTCCTGGCTACGACCTCGCATGAACTTCGCACCCCACTCAACTCAATTCTCGGATTCACGCGCCTGATCCTGGACGGCCTGTGCGAGACTCGCGAGGAAGAACGCGAACTGCTTCAGGATGTCCTTTCCAGCGCCGAGCATCTCCTTTCCATCGTCAATGACATTCTCGACGTGGCGAAGATCGAGGCGGGGAAAATGCGCTTGAATCCCGAACCCGTGGACCTGAACGCGGCGATCCGGGAGGCGAAGGCGGGGGTCGCCCTCCAGGCGGCGAACAAGCGCCTCACCTTGATAGACGAGACTGAGTCGGTGAAGTTACCCCGCGTGATCGCCGACTTCGCTCGGGCTAAGCAGGTGCTCCTCAACCTGCTCAGCAACGCCGTCAAGTTTACAGACAAAGGTTGGATCACACTCCGCGCGCGCTCTCACCCCGAGCGCGGCTACATCGAGATTGAGTTACAGGACACCGGTGTGGGCATCCCCCCCGAGAAACAACGCCTCCTCTTCGAGAAGTTCCGCCAAATCGACAGCTCCTTCACCCGCCCCCAAGGTGGAAGCGGATTGGGCCTGGCGATCAGCCGCACCCTCGTCGAAATGATGGGCGGACGAATCCGCCTGGCCAGTGCGGGGGTGGGGTGCGGCACTACCGTCACGTTTTCCCTTCCCATCGACCGCGCCATGGAGGATCCCATTCACTTGGTGGGCAAGGAGGCTTTGCTGGCCGCTGGCCCCGAGCGGGGCGTTCGCGTGCTCGTCGTGGATAACGATCCGGCATTTCGCCGCTACCTCAAGACCTTGCTCGTCAAGCATGGGTATTACGTGCTGGGCGCAGCCACGGCTGACGATGCGGTGGACGCCGCGCACCGCTTCCGCCCTCAGATCCTGGTGGTGGATCTGGCGCTCCCGCAACGGCCGGGAGCCAATCTGGGCGACGGCGCGGACGTGATCGCGCACCTGCAAACCGGCGCACTGATCGGCGAGCATTATTGCTTCATGGTCACAGGCTACGACCCGGCGCAGGTCCGGGCGCGCCTGGGGTTGCTGCAAATCACTCCCGAGATCCTGCAGAAGCCCATCGACGGGGATAAGTTCCTGGAACAATTGGACCAAGTCCTGCGCCGCGCTCCGGTGCCTTCAGGCGAGCCCAGCCGCAGTGGCGAGCCTGCATGAACCGCCGTCGTGCGGACACGATAACGATGAGCCGAATCCTGGTCGTTGAAGATAATCCCCTGGTGGCCAAGTTTTACCGCCTGGCCCTCGAGCGCGCGGGCGGGTTCGAAGTGACACTCAGCGAGGACGTGGAGGCCATCCTGGGCCAGGTGGCCGCGGCCGCCTTCGACGCCGTGATCCTGGATGTCTCCCTCCGCAATTGCCGTTACAACGGCCAGTCCGTCGATGGGTTGGACTTGGCCCGCTTGATTCGTCAAACCCCCCAGGGGAAAATCCTCCCGATTCTGCTTGCCACTGCGCACGCTATGGAAGGCGACCGCCAGCGCCTCCTCGCCGCTTCCGGTGCCGACGGTTACCTGGAAAAACCTATCTACGACCCGCAGATCCTCATCAACAAAGTCCGGGAATTGATTGCGGAGTAGGGAAGAACAGAAGTCAGGAGTCAGGAGCCAGAAGTCAGAAGAAAGCAGTCGAAAGTTGAGAGTCGAAACGCAAGGGGAAAACGGACAAAGGACAACGGACAAAGAACTCCTGACTTCTGACTCCTGGCTCCTGACTCCTGACTCCTCTCTTATGCGTCCGAGACCCGTGGCACTCGCGCTAATATGGTTCTTCCCTGCCCTCGTGGTCGCCGGCCGAGTGGCCAAAGCCGACGAGCCTTATTTCCATTCCGAGCTCATCTTTGCGCCGAATTCCTTGCCCAAGTTCCCCTCCTGTCACGCTTCTACACTTGTTGAGTTGCCCAACGGCGAGATTCTGGCGGCGTGGTTTGCAGGCACCGAAGAAGGCGCACCCGACACCGCGGAAGTGGGCGCCCGCCTAGCCCCGGGGGCGGCCCTGTGGTCCACGCCGGCGGTGCTTGTGGATACGCCTGGCAAGGCCGACGGCAACTCCGTCCTGCACCTTGACCGGCGCGGGCGCGTGTGGATCTTCTACGTCACCAAGGAGCGCGATGCACCGTCGTCCTGGGCGCAGTGCCGCGTGAAGTGCCGCATCTCCAGCGACGGCGGCCGCACTTTCGGCCCGGAACGCATTCTGCGTGAGGAGTTGGGCTGGATGGTGCGCAACAAGCCGATCTATCTTGCCAACGGCAACCTGGTGCTGCCGCTTTACGATGAGCGCAACTGGACTTCGCTCCTGGACATCTCCCCGGACGACGGGGCAACCTGGTCCGCGTCTGCTTCGATGGCCGGACAAGGCGGCAACATCCAACCCACCATCGTGCAGCTTTCTGACGGCGGCATGCTGGCGCTGATGCGCACCGGCTCGCCGCGTCATCGTTTGTGGGAGTCCACTTCGCAAAACAACGGGCGCACCTGGACCACTCCCGTTGAAACCGCTTTGCCCAATCCTAACTCGGCCTGCGACATGGTCCGCCTGGCGAACGGCCACCTCGTCCTGGTCTTCAACGATTCGACGAAAGATCGGACCCCTTTGACGGTCGCGCTCTCAACCGATGAGGGCCGGACGTGGCCGCGCAAGCGAAACTTGGAAACGAGCGCTGGCGAGTTCTCCTATCCCGCGGTGATTCAGACCCGCGATGGCCTGATCCACGTGACGTACACGTACCTCCGCAAGAGCATCAAACACGCGGCATTCAACGAGGCGTGGATCGCGGAATAACTGAAGATAAAAGCCAGGAGTCAGAAGTCAGAATTCCGCTTACCGCTTACCCTCCGATTCTCGACCGTCTTCTTCTGACTCCTGACTTCTCCCATCAGTACGGATGCCACCCGAAACTCGATTCGAAGACCAGCGTGCCATGTCCGGTACGAAGGGTTTCCAGCCGCAGGCAATACAGGCGGCCGCGGTCGAAGGAGGCCTCGAGTTGGTGCTCCGTGCCCGTCCAGGTAAGGTGCAGCCCGCCGCGAAAATCCGTGGTGCGCCGGTCCGGCAGGCCGAGCGCCCGTTCCACTTCATCGACCGGCGGCGTGCGCGTCAACCTTTGCGGATGCGCGCGCGTCTTGCCATCCGTCCCTGGCACTTCGACCTCGCGGTTGGCATCCTCGACAACCAGGGATCGAAAGAGCGTTTGGATCCCTCGCTCGCGCTCTTGGGCTTCGGCCGCCGCCCTGGACTTCTCTCGAAAAGGCAGGTAGAGGAAATAGAACACCGCCAGACTCGCCAGAATGGCAAGTTGGATCAGGATGACCCGCCAGGGCACGGCACCGGAATCCGAAAGCTTCCTCGGGCTCACATCAAGATTCTACTGCCGATGAAGTATGAATGGGGGGCGAGGGAAACCGAGCTTCGGAAGCCAGAAGTCAGAAAACAGAATCCCACTCTCTGCTTGCCTTTGGACTTTCGACTGAGTTCTTCTGACTCCTGACTCCTGTCTTCTGTCTCCTGCTGATTTACGAGTACGAGTGCAGCCCGGGGAGGAGGTAAGTCACGCCGAAGAAAGTGAACATGACGATGGCGAATCCGGCGATGGCGAAGTAGGCCGAGCGCCGTCCGCGCCAGCCGCGCGTCAGGCGCATATGGATGTAAGCCGCATAGGTGAGCCAGGTGATCAGCGCCCAATCCTCTTTGGGATCCCAGCTCCAGTAAGACCCCCAGGTGCGGTTGGCCCAATAGGCGCCGGCGATAATCATCAGCGTGAGCAGCGGGAAGGAAATGGCGACGGTCTTGTAAATCAGTGAGTCTAGGGTCTCGGGTTGCGGCAGGTAAGTGGTAATCGTCTGATGTTTCCAGCGCAGGACTTCCCAAGCCAGCGAGGCAAAAAGCGCAGTCACGATCCCGGCCAGCAAGAAGGGGTTGGCAGCCAGGTGTACGTCAAAGCGCTGCCCCATGGGTGGGGCTTCATAAGGTCCCGACGCCACTTTGATCAGCAGCAGGGTGAGCGACAGCCCTTGCCCGACGAGCGCCGCGGCAAAGAAGCGTCTCGCCCATTTCTCCCAGGCCTCGGCCGCCGAGGGGGCCTGGGAGTATGTCGCCAGCAGGTTTAAGAGCAGGCTCGCGGCGGCTAGCGCCAAGGCGATGACAAACGGCCAAGCCAAGTCGGGAATAGCCACCAGCAGCGGCTGTTTGGGAGCCAGTAGGACTTTTTCCTGCGTCTGCGGATCCCAGGCCGGCAAGGTCAGAGCCATACTCCCATCCACTAACGACGCCGCGATGGCGGCATATACAGCCGTCACCAGCCCCGCCGTCCAGCTCAGGAACGCCCGCGTGCCGACACCGTCCTTGAGCAGGTAGAGCAAGGCAACCGCGAACGACAGGGTAAAGCCGGCGTAGCTGAGCATCGCCAGCGTGACGTGGATTTGCAGCCAGGTGCTTTGCAGCGCCGGCACCAGCGGACGGATTTCACCGGGCAGCACTTGCATCAGGATCAGAGAAAGTGCGGCGATGGGAAGGGTAATCGCACCCAGAAACGGCAGCTCGAATTTCCACTCCGCGACCTCGTGCAGCGCTACCACGCCCCAGGAAAAAATCAGCACCATTTCATAGATGTTTGAAAGCGGCGCGTGGCCGGAGCTGGCCCAGCGCACAATCACCGCGCAGGTTTGGAGGAAGAAGCCGCCGCGCGCAAGCGCTACGGCACCCGCCGCTAAACTCGACCGCCGGAGCGCTATGGAGAGCGCGTACAGCACCGAGGCGCCGAGATAACCTACGAGTGCCAGATAGAGAAATTTTTCGCCCGTCAGCCAGCCCTCACGGCCAACCAAGTGAGGGACAGAAATGGCCAGCACGGTCACGAGTGCCACGCTGACCCCCAGCAGGACCCAATCCGTCGATTGACGAACGGCTGGAATTCGCCGCTCCACTACCTGTGAGATTGCCTTTGCCATAATCCACTCCTCATGCATTAGGGGCGTATATCGTACTCGCCCAAGGCGATCATCCGTCAGCTGACGGAATCACCCCTACAGAGTTACGCCGGGATAGCTTCTTCTGCCACGCCAGCCGGGGAAGCCTTGAAAGCCGCCTCCAACTCTCTCGCTAGCTCATTAAACCTTATCTCAAAGCTCTCGCGGTACTTGCTGGGTTGCCCGCCGAGGATAAGCACCCGGCCACCCCGAGGGGTGTGGGCGCGGCCCACGACGCCCCAGATGCGGATATGCGACAGGTATAGCGCCATCATCAGCCCCCCGGTGAGAGTCAAGCAGCCCGCCCAAATCAGCCACTGGCCCGGCTCGTGCGCCACCTCCAGCCCTGTCATGTATGCCATCTCCACATCACGATAATGGAAGGCAATTCCTGTCGGGTTGGGCGGGTTCATCTCCGGAGCCTTGGGAAAAAGCCACATTGAAGTGGGCTCCTGGCCCGCAGGCGCGGGACGGGTCACTTGCAGTTGGAGTGCAGGGTTGCGCGGCTCCTCGGAGCGCGTACTAACGACGTTGCCTTCCAGGTAGAAGTCGGGGACGAAATCCACCAGCGACACGTTCGTTCCTTTTTCCCCCAAAGGCGCAGGCTGGCCAGGTCGCAACGTCAGGGTCTGGCGCCTCGGTGCGCCTTCCTCGTCCCAGACCGCGTCCAGCCTCACTTCGCTGGGAGCGCCTGTGGGGCCGTAGCTGGCCTGGAAAAAGCGAATGCCTTTGTAAGTCAAGGGGTCGTTGACAGAGATCTGCTTATGGAATACCTCGCGGCCGTTCTCCTCGATCGCCAAGCGGCTCCAGTATTGACGCGGTGACCCGTCCGCGTATTTCTCCATCCCCGCCGCGTCACAACGCAGCGTGAATCCCAACGGCCGTGGTCTCCCTGAGGCGGCCATCGGCTCTAGCGTGTCACTGCGCGTCCCCTGCGCGAGGCTGATAAAGCCGCGGTAGCCATAGAAACCGTCAAAAATCGCCCCTGCAAAAATAAGTAGCAGACTCGCATGCACAGCGTAAGGTGCGAGCCTCGCACTTCGGTGTTTCTCGACGTAGAGCGTTCCCGACTTCAGCGTCGCGGGATTCGCCGGATAGCCCAGGCTGGCGAACTTATCGCGGGCCAGCGCCAGGGCTTCTTCCGCCGAGCGCGACCCCAAAGGTATCTCCCGCTGGAACGGCAACGCGCGAACAAACCACTCGTCGGCCACTCTGTGCGGCCGCACGAACAGGCGCCAAACCTGTGGAAAGCGATCGAGTGAGGCCAGCGTGATGTTGGCTCCCAGCAAGCCCAGCAGCAGGATGAACCATTTGGCGTGGAACACATCGAAGAGGCCCAGGGCATTCAGAAGGCGTATGGTCTGCGGGGCATAAAGCTGCTCGATCTGGCCTTCCGGCGCCAGCGGCCGCTGGAGCACCAGCGTCCCGATTGTGACTGCGCTCCCCAGCAAGCCCAGAAGGATTAGGCCGCACTTTAGGGAGCTAATAAACCGGAAGAAACTATCCAAAGCTGACCGCTTCAACATGTGGTGCTCCTGACCTTTCGTAACAACTCCTTAGCCTATCTAGCCTTTTTCGCGGAACCTCGTAACTGGAAACTCGAAAAGTGGGATGCGGAGAGGTTCGAGTTTCGATTGCCGAGAACTGCGGTCCTTTGCCCAACCGAGGTCGCTACATCCCTTCGGCCCCATTCTTTACGAGCCTCCCAGACTCTTAAGAACGGGCATCTCAAGTGCCAGCCACGCAATTTTGTCCGAGGCCGCCAATGCTTTGAAAATAGGCAGGAAATGGGTTGAGGAAGGTCGGGTTGGCCGGGTTTTCAGGGCTTTTTTCCCGAGAATCTTGGGGAAAATGCCCCACGAAAATGCGCCAAGCAACTCAATTTGTCACTTAATTGGCGTTGGTCAGGAATTCCAACCCCCTTTTTCGCAATACTTTAACAGGAGCACGATTGGGGAACCCAAAATGCTGACAAAAGGGCAGGTGCCATTCGGGCACCAGCAATACTAGGAGGCTACCATGAAACCTTTTATGCCAGGACGTCCCCTTGGCGACGTCACTGAGTTTCCAGTTCTCCCGAAGCCGGTGGGGACAGTTACACCGGTTGAGATGCAGCCCACTTTCACGCTCACCTTCTCGCTCGGGACTTCCATGAAGGAGATCCACGACACCGTGATCCGCACGGTACTGCAGTACACCCGATCGAACCGACTGCGTGCGGCGCAGTTGCTGCAGATCAATCCGCGAACCATTCGTCGTCGTCTTGGAAAGAAAGAAGGAGCCGCGGCCCGAGCCGCCTGACAATTTCATACTCTCGGCTCGCGTCCCCTGAGTGTACAGGAGCCTTTCCCTCGCCTTCTCTCCTGCTTAGAGATTTGCTGGCGTTTGCTGCTGACCCGCTACGACATGTCGTCGTTGACAGACTGTCGCGGCCAGGATGAGCTTTTCTTCCTCAGCCGCACAAGCGAGGAGTTGGTGCATGACGTGCTGATGTGCTTAGCGAGAGGGGGGCTGCCCGCAAGCCCTGGGAGTCCCGAAACCATGTGGGATTCTTCTCAAAGGTCGGAATCAAAGCCCGAGCAGGCGTTGGAAGCTGTGGGGAACTCGCACCCCAACCGGATCCTCGTCGTCGATGACGATCCGCACTTCCTGCGGGTGCTCAGCCGCGTACTTTCGGGCGAGAATTTCCGAGTCACGGCTTCGCCGGGGGCATGCGAGGCCATTGAGATCCTGCGCGGCGAGCAGTTTGACCTGATCATTTGTGACTTGCGTATGCCTGAGTGTGACGGGCTCAATTTCCTCCAAGGCGTCCGCCAGGAAGGAAACGACATTCCGGTAATCATTCTCACCGCCTACGGCGAGGTGGAAACCTATTTGGAGGCGATGAACGCCGGAGCAACGGAATACTTGAATAAGCCGATTAATTCCGAAGAACTCCTCAAAGTGGTCCGCGCCTGTCTGAAATCCTACCAAAGCCGCAAAAACAATCGCCGGGCCAACGCCGCATAACCCAAGCAGGGAAAGAGCTCAACCCACAGACCACCTGAGACCGCTGTCATCTGGCTGCGGCGAGCAGCCCACGCTGTGTTAAGTATTTCTGCTGCGGCTGTCAGGCGCGTACCCGTTGGCGAGGTACCACTCCACCGCTTTGCGCAGTGCCACACGCGCCGGCGTCTGGGGAAGTCCGAGCTCCCGCACGGCCCGGCCGGGATCGAAGAACTCGTAGCGTCGTGCCAGGCGCACCTTATCCGGAGTGGCGGCGGGGACGCGGCCGTGGTCGAGCCTCGCAATCGCCACATCCAAGTATGACCAACCCTGCGCCAGCCAATGTGGAATGCGAAGACGCGCCGGCGGCCGCCCCGAAATCTCAGCGAGCAGATCGAGCACTTGCTTAAGCGTCAGATTCTCTCCGCCCAGGATGTATCGCTCCCCGACCTTCCCCCGCTCCGCCGCCAGCAGGTGACCGGCAGCGACGTCCTCGACGTCGATGATGTTCAGGCCGGTATCAACGTAGCCGAAGATGCGCCCATTCAAAAAATCCACCACGATCTGGCCCGTGGGTGTGGGCCTGCGATCTCCAATCCCAAAAGGGGTGCTTGGATTGACGATGACTACCGGCAGGCCCCGGCGGGCAAAATCACGCGCGACTTCCTCCGCCAGGAACTTGGAGCGTTGATACGGCCCGATGCGATCGGCAAGGGTGCCCGTCGTGTCTTCGGTCGCCGGAACCCCGTCTTTGGCCACGCCCAAAGTAGCAATCGAACTCGTGTAGACGACGCGTTCGACTCCGGTTTCGCCTGCCGCTTCCAGAACCCGGCGAGTACCTTCCACGTTGGTTTCATAGAAGTCTTGCCAGCGGTGACCCCAGTAGCTATAGAGGGCCGCAACGTGAAAGACCCAAGCACAACCTGTCATCCCTTCGCGCAGGCTCCGCCGCTCTCGTACGTCGCCCGCCACCCGTTCGATGGGCAGCCCCTCGAGTTGCCGGGTATCCGCCCCCGGCTGCACCAAGACCTTTACTTGATGCCCCGCCTCGAGCAGTCGCCTCACCACCGCGCTGCCAATGAATCCTGAACCACCTGTAACAAATGTACGCATTCTTGGGAAGCAACTAAGGCTTGATTGCGGCTATGTGCTGAGCATCCGCCGTCGAGCGCGAAGAGGGGCCGGGCGCATTCTCAACACGCTTGGAGTTCCCTTACGAACTGCGAGCTTTCGGTCCACTAAGAAACCAGGTAGCCTTACGGCAAACTCCGTAAATAAGTCTTCGTATGTCTCGTACGGCATGCGCAGCATCCCATCGAGATCGCTCGGTATTTCCACTTTCTGCTCCATTCCCTTTATCTTCACTCGCCGCTTGCCAACGAAGCTGAAGTAGAAATAGGGCCGCTTCAGCGCGATGGCAGCCCCGAGCTCGATGAAAACGTTCGGGCGCACTTCCGTTTCCCGGTCGTCGAACACACAAAATTTGCTCTTCCCTATCCTGTCCAAAATCGTTTGGAAAATAGGGGCATTCGGCATATCACTGTCAGAGTAGACCAAGCGAACTCCGTAGGGCTGGACAGCCCGCTGAAGATTATGGCGAAAGTTTCTGGTGACATTGTCCACGAACCGGTGTCCCACAAAGACAGTCAACCTCTTTGTACATCGCATCTTCCCGTCCACAGCCAAGAGCCAGTCGAACCGCCTACCGGTTAGGGTTCGTACCTTGATGGGTGAGAACCTGTAGCCTGCAATTTGCGGATTCTTGCCCGGCTTTATCGTTTTCGCGAAGGCCCGCAAGGAGCGCCTTTCCGAAAACCTGCGGACAGTGTTCGACGGCAGAAGGTTGTATTGGTCGAGGAGATCTAAGTATCTTTCCAGGTAGAAGGCCTTCGTGGCGAGTTTCATGCGTAGGCGCTAGGAGTCAGCTAGGTGAACAAGTGCTTCAGCCTCACCCTGAGCGTAACCCTCAGTAAGCAAGTTGCGGAGCAGCAGGTGTTGCCACGTCTTCTTTCCGTCGTTAGCACGCACGCTGGTGCGAGGGCCGGGGTTTCGGCGTGGCCTTCGTTGACTACCGTATGCTTGAGACAACAACTGGTCCGGCTCAATCTCTAAAGCCTTCGCAAATCTCTCCAACGTCGCCAGAGAAGGAACGGTATGCCCCCCTTCGACACGGGAGATATAGGAGCGGAGCAACCCAGATCGTTTCTCCATGTCCGCCTGTGAAAGACCCTTCGCCTCGCGTAGTTCTCGCAGCCGCTCCCCTATGATCATGGTACAAAAATAGGACCTCGCAGGGCATTTGTCAACGAACTTTGGCGGACTCAAACGCGACCGCTGAGAGAGGACCTTTTTATCCGCCCCCCAACGCATGCTTGATCAATTCCACGCTCTGGGCCCAGACGCGCCCGCGGACTTCCATTGCCTCGGCCATAACCGCATCAAAGGCTGAGACGATCAGCTCGACTTCCTCGTCCCCGATAATCAGCGGCGGCAGCAGTTTGATGATGTTGACGTCGAAGCCCGCCACCTCCGTCAGCAGGTGGCGATCCCGCATCAAGGCCATCACCACCAATTGCGAGAACAATCCCTTTCGGGCGGTCTCTGCCGCAGTCCAGGCAGCACGCAGCCCGAGCGTTCGAGGCGCTCGAAACTCGATGCCGATCATCAGGCCCTTGCCACGCACCTCCGCGATCATTTCGTAGCGATTCTGCAAAGCGGCAAGTCCCTGAAGGAGTTTCTCCCCCGTCGTTGCGGCCCGTTCGATCAGCCGTTCAGCCTCCAGCACGTGCAGTGTGGCTAAAGCAGCGGTCATGGCCAGTTCATTCATCCCGAAGGTCGTCGAATGCACCTGGCAACGGTCCAAGCGGCTGAAGGTAGCGTCATGGATTTTGCGCCGGGTGATCGTCGCGCCAACCGGAACATATCCTCCACTCAGCGCCTTGGAAAGCGTCACGATATCGGGCTCCAGACCCCAGTGCTCGCAGCAAAGAAAGCGCCCGGTTCGCCCCAACCCCACCTGGACTTCGTCGCAGATAAACAGCGTGCCGTACTTACGGCACAAGCTCTGGGCTTCCGGCAGGTACAGGTCGTCCGGGATGTACACTCCCTCCCCCTGAATGGGCTCGACGACGAAAGCAGCGACGTCTTCCTTTCGTAATTGTTTCTCCAGGATGGCTGGATCGTTCATCGCTACAGCCTCGAATCCAGGCATGAGCGGGCCAAATCCCTCGCGAAAATGTGCGTCGCCGTTAAGAGCGAGGGTGCTCAGGGTGAGCCCATGAAACGCCCGGTTCAAGTAGAGCACGCGCGGGCGCCGGGTGGCTGCGCGTGCGAACTTAAGGGCCGCGTCCACGGCCTCAGCGCCGGAGTTGCTGAAGTAAACGGTGTCCAGCCCGGCGGGCATGCGCTTGACCAGTTCCTCGGCCAGCAGGCCGGCCAGGAGAGGACAATCCATCTTGACCAGGTTGGGACGGTCAAGACTTAGCACGTCTTGGATCGCCTGCCGGACGACCGGGTGCCCTCGGCCCAGGTTGAAGACGCTGTATCCGGAGAGCAAATCCAGGTAGCGGGTGCCCTCCGCGTCCCACAAGTAGGCCCCTTGCCCCCGAGTGTATATCTTGTCGTAGCCAATGATGGCTTGAACGCGAGCCATGCTGGCGTTGATGTATTGCCGGTGCAAGCGATATGGGTCGGCGCGCCGCCCTTCGATGAGTTGGCTTATCGCCCACGTCATGGGTCGCTCCTCAGGGGAAGCCGCAGCGTTTGTGAAGAGCCAAACTCCGCGCTATCCCGGTTTGAACTGACCACGGATAACTGACAACGGACTCCTGTTTTGCCGGCTCCGACTCGTCACTCATCACATGTCACTGGTCACTAGCTCTTCAGTTCCACGATCGTCGCGCCGGAGCCGCCCTCGCGGGGTGAATCCCGCCACCCTTCGATCTGCTGCATCCCGACCTGGCCGGACTCCGTGACAATTATAGGTCTTGTCGAGCGTCAAACGTTATGCGAACATCTCCTGACCTTGAGAACCCGTAGTGGGGAGACGGCACCGCTCCCCACTACCACGATGAAGACAACTATGTCTCCGCGATCTAACGAAAGCCCCGCAGCGGGTGATCCCGCCCCAGGCGGGACGGGCAAACCTGGCTCCCGCCTGAGATCCCCGGACGAAGTTGTACCTGCCGCCGTTGACAAGATGGACTTGGAGTTTTTCATCCTGGTCATGGGTATGATTTTTGTCCTCACCCTGAGCCTCGCGTTGCTCATGGTCCCCTTGGTTTTTTGGCAGCGCGCGCCCGAGGTCCTGGAGGACATTTGGCGGAAGGGATTCTTCGGATTCCTGATCCTCTCCTTGCTCTTCGATGTCTATCTTGTAGGACGGCAGAAGAGGTTGCGCAAGCTGCGCAGACAATTAGCGGAGGGGCAGTCCGATCAGGAGATTCTGCTTTCGGCCAAGAAAATGGACGAGGCTCTCCTGCAGAGCATCGGCGACGCAGTCTTCGCTGTGGACAGCCGGGGACTCCTGATTCAATTCAATCGGCACGCGGAAGACTTGACCGGGATCGAAGCTCGCCAGGCCATCTCTCGGCCCTACCGGGACGTCCTACGATTCGAAAACCTGCCCATAGCAAATTTTGTCGAGCGCGCCATGCAACTAAGGCGCGATGTACACATCGGCGGTGAGGCCGCCTTGGTCCGGCCCGATGGCACTCAGGTCGCGGTTTCGATTTCAGCTTCACCCGTCACGGAGGACGATAGCGTCAAGGGCTGCATTGTGATCTTTCGCGACGCGCGGGAGCAGCGTGCTTTGGATCAAACGAAAACCGAATTCATCTCCCTGGCATCACACCAGTTGCGCACCCCACTGACCGGTCTGCGCTGGTACGCTTCGACCTTGGCAGAGGGGCAAGCGGGAAACCTCAATCCCGAGCAGCAAGACCTTATGAAAGAGATTGAAGCCTGCATCGACCAAATGGTCGGCCTTGTCAACGACCTGCTGGACGTTTCTCGCCTGGACCAAGGGATCCTCACCCTCTCTCTCGCCCCCGTTTCGCTGGCGGAAATCGCGGCGGACGTGGCGAAGAAGCTGCAGAGCAAAGCAGGTGAACTTCAGGTCTCGCTTGTGGTTGATGAGAGCCTGGCTTCGGCCCCCTCGGTGATCGGCGATAAGAGGTTGCTGACCGAAGTATTTACCAATCTCGTCGATAATGCGATCAAATATACGCCCCCCAACGGGATGGTCAAGGTAGCCGCCTACCAGGAGGGTCCGGATGTGCTCCTCTCCGTTACGGACACCGGCGTGGGCATCTCCTCGGCCGATGCCGAGAAACTTTTCAAGAAATTCTCGCGAGTTGAAAACCCGCTGAGTAACAGGGAACGGGGTACGGGATTGGGCCTCTACTTTGCCAAGGGGGTTGTCGAGATGCATCGGGGTAGGATTTGGATGCGGAGCATTGAAGGCAAGGGCAGCACGTTCTACGTGGGTTTGCCGATCTGAATCGTCGACGCAGGGAGGGCTAATGGGCGACGCGGCCTCACCGGGCAAGGCCTACAAGATTCTGCTGATCGAAGACGAGGATTTCTTGAGGCGCATTTTCAAATCCCGACTGGTGAGGGAAGGGTACGATGTGATCGACGTGGGGAGCGCCGAAAAGGCTTTGGACTGCCTGCTGGAGACCGCTCCCGACTTGATCATCCTGGATCTTTATCTTCCCCAGATGAACGGGTTTGACTTCCTGAAATGCCTTAAGGCCAGCCCCGCTCGGGAACACATTCCCGTGCTGATCCTCTCCGGTCTGGGACAGGAAGCGGACATTCGCAAAGGGCTGAAGCTTGGCGCCCAGGAATTCGTTATCAAAACGAACGTAAAACCTCCTGAGCTGTTGAATAAAATCCGCCTCATGCTGGCTGGCAAGGGAGAAGGGCCCCACTCTCCGAGATGATCCCTTCCCTGACGGACCTCACGAGGCACAGGGGGCTATTCCGCGGCAACCCTTTCTCGCAGGGCCTTGCGGACCCTTGCGTCGAGCTCCGGAAAACGAAAGGGTTTGACCAGATAGTCGTTGGCCCCCAAAGTAAAAGCCTTCAGAAGAGAATCCTCTTCCCCTTTCCCTGAAACCATGATGACGAGCGTGTCAGCCATCTCAGGGTCTTTCCGGATGGTTTCCAGCAACTTCAGACCGTCCGGGTCAGGCATCATGACGTCCAGCGTCACCAAGTCCGGTTTGTATTGACGCACGTACTCCAAGGCACGCCGGCTGTCATTCACGAGGGAGACGTTGAAGCCCAACTCTGCAAAGTGCTTTCCCAATTCGCCGAGAAATATTTCGTCGTCATCCACCAAGAGGAGATTAGGAGATACCGCTTCCTCAGCCTGGTGCGACTTCGGCGTGATCACGACAGAATCTTGTCCGGTGGCGAGGGCCCGATCCAAGCATTCTTTGCTGGCCGCCAAAAGATCCTTGGTTGTCGTGCCGTCACGGGGGGATCCTGCTAGACCGACTCGGCACTGGAGATGAAAATTCTTTTTCAGGCGTTGAGCCATTGTCTCGAAAGCCTTTCGCGCTGACGCCATTGTCGTATCAGGCTGGAGGATCATCAGAAAGCCCACCGCTGGAGAACACAGCACGTCGCCTCGCCGCAGTCGGTCCACAAGGAATCTCGGTCCCTCAGCCCGCTGCCTTTCCTCCGCGCCGGCACCGCTCAGGCTCAGGGTGGCGAGGACGCACGGCTCTTTTTCAGAGACAGCTTTCTGAATCGCTTGGTTCAACCGGGCGAGGAATACATCATAACTCACGCCAAACTGTGACTGCTGGCTGCGCTTGGCAGCAGCCCGCACGACCAGGAATTCCACGCGGAAGAGAAGCGCCAAAGGTTCGATGGGCTTGACAACGAAATCCTCCGCCCCAATCTGCCAGCCATAAAGGCGTGACTCCAGTTCGCCGGCTACGCTGACGAATACAATGGGGACATGACAGCTTGCGGGGCTGGCCTTCAGCCGCTTGCAAATTGAGTATCCGTCCTCTCCCGGCAACTTCAGATCCAAAACCACCGCATGGATTTTCTTCCGTTCGACAAAATCCGGTGTCAGGGCAGCCCCCCGATCCATCTCAAAGATGGTCATGCCGAGCGGTTCATAGGCTTGGCGCAGAGATGAGCGGTAGCTCGGGTCGTCATCCAGTACCAGGATGTTGAGAGGTTTCAAATACTTCAAAGTCGCCGCTGAAAGGGTAACCGGCAGCGGCCCCACGCCGCTCGCGGGGGCAGGCGTTGCCATCTGCGGCCACGGTCCCGGGGAGACCCCGCGAAGTGCTTGGGAAGCGAGGTCGAGTGACCTCTTTACTTCTTCTCGCAGTTGAGTATCCGTGAAATTCTCCGGATGATTGAGTTTATTTTCCAGGCCTTCGAAGATGGAAGAAATGATGGGATAGCCGATCATTGCGGCCGTACCGTGCAAGTTGTGGACGGCACGCACGACCCCCTCCCAGGCGTTCGTGTTGACCCAGTTCACCGGCCCCGTAGTCTCAAGCAGCCTCTGAAGTTCCTTCTGCACGTGCAGAAGAAAGTCTGTTTCGGTCGCCCAGCTATCTCCAAGGATTTCTTTGGGCATAAGACCCCATTTACCCTAACTGATTTCCAAGGTTCCGCATACCTCTCTCGAGGGTTATCGGCAAAGATTCAAAGATCAAGGAGCGGGACATATAGGGAACGGCCGTGTCCCGAGTTTTCTGGAAAAAGATAGCACAATTTCTCCTGCGATCGTATGCACTTCTACTAGCTCTTCAGTTCCACGATCGTCGCGCCGGAGCCGCCCTCGCGGGGTGGAGCAGGATAGAATTTCTCGACGTGGGGGTGGGAGGCAAACATTTCGTGGAGAGCTTTCCGCAGGATGCCTTTGCCGTGCCCGTGGATAATACGCAGCCGAAAACGCCCGCCCAGATAAGCCTGGTCGAGGAACTGGTCCACCCGCTCGCGCGCTTCCTCAGCGGTGTTCCCGATCACATTGAACTCCTCGGGAACCTCCGGGGAGAGGGGCGCCGTACCGCCGGGCGGAGTTTGTCCCTGTCGGCTGACGGAGAGCCCTGCGCCTGCGGTGACAGACGCAGGGCCGAAGATGGCCCGCACCTCATCCTTGGGCACTCGCATGCGAACCTTGCCGACGGCGACCTCCACGCTGTCCCCCTCGACAAGCGCCGTAATCGTCCCCGGAGTTGAAACGTTCACCACGTGAACCGAGTCACCCACGGCCAGCGGCCTGGACGGCGAGGAAGGCTCCTCGGCCGCGGCGGGCGCGCCGATCGCCTCCAGCACTTGGGCGTTCCACTCCTCCCGGGCTTCTCGTTGGAGCCCGCCCGCCCGGCGCTCGCCTTTCGCAACCACTTTGGCTGGGGCTCCCTGGCGCCGCAGTTCCTCGATCGTCTGCTCCCAAGTCCGTGCGTACTGTCGCAGCGTCTCCTCCAGCCGCGCATCCAGCTCGTGCAGCTTGGCGCGGCGGTCCTGCTGGAACTTGCGTTCGAGTTCCTGGCGCTCGGCGGCCCATGCGATCCGCTCGGCCTCGAGCGCAGCAAGCCGCCGCTCGAACTCAGCGCGCTGCTCGTGCAGCCGCGCCAACAGACCCGCAGCCTCCGCATCCGCCGGGTGAAGCAGCGCGCGCGCCTTCTCCACGATGCTCGGCTCTACACCCAGGCGCCCGGCGATATCCAGCGCGCTCGATTTGCCCGGCAGCCCGATCAGCAGCCGATAGGTAGGCTGGAGCGTCGCCTCGTCAAAGTCCATTGCGGCGTTCACAACCTCGGGCGTTTCGGCGGCGTAAGCCTTCAGGCGCGAGTGATGGGTGCTGGCAAAAGTCACAGCGCCGCGCTGCCGGAAATGCTCCAACACGGCTATCGCCAGGGCCGCACCTTCGTTGGGCTCGGTGCTGGCCCCCAGCTCATCGAGCAGCACCAGGTCGCTGGAATCCGCCGCCTCTGCCATGGCCTGGATGTTGGTCATGTGAGCCGAGAACGTGCTCAAGTTCGCCTCGATCGATTGCTGGTCCCCGATATCCGCCAGCACACGGCCAAAGCGCGGCAGGCGGACTTCGCCGGCCGGAACGGGGATCCCCGCCTGCGCCATCAGAACCGCGATGCCCAGGGTCTTCAGCGCCACAGTTTTCCCGCCTGTGTTGGGGCCGCTGATGATCATCAGGGTGTGGGGGGATTCGAGCTCGATGGTCAAAGGCATAGGCTTGCGGCCCTGGCTCCGGAGGGCCTTCTCCAGGAGCGGATGCCGCACTTCCCGCAGCAAGAGTGCGCGCTTTGGTGAACGGGCGATGAGGGCGCCTGGCCGTGGGGCTGCCTTTTGCGCAGCTTCCTCCACCGGCGCGTCGGGGGCCCACTCGGGAATACAGCAGTCGTACTGGCGGCTGAACTCCGCCTTGGCAAACGCCAGATCGAGTTCGCTCAGGATTTCCGCCGCGCTCGCCAATTCCTCGCGCCGGGCCTGAAGCTTGCGGCTGAATTCGCCCAGAATGCGCTGGATTTCAGCAAACTCCTTGTCCTGAAGCTCGACCAGCTCATTATTGAGGGGCACGGTCTCCAGCGGCTCGATGTAGACGCTCGCCCCCGAGGAGCTGGCGCCGTGCACTACGCCAGCTACCCGGCGCTTCTCCTCGACGCGAACCGGAATGACGAAGCGATCGTTGCGAAGGGTCACAACGGCATCTTGCAAGACGCCGTCCTGCGCCAAGCGCCGCACCAAGCGCTCGAGACTGGCCTGCACCTCCTGGCGCAGGCGCTCGATCGAGCGCCGGATACGCGCCAGCGCCGGGCTTGCTGAGGAGTCCAGAGAGCCGTCCGGCAAGATCTTGCCATCCAGCTCAGTGACCAGGTTGCGGAAGTCTGCCAAGCCTTGCGTAAGCTTGTCCAGGCGCGCCAAGGGAAGATTCGTGAATAACCGCCGGATGTCGAGAGTGGCTTTCGCCAGTTCCACGAGGGCGAGGATTTCAAGCGCCGTCAGGGTCGCGCCCTCGACGCGCAATTTCTCCAGCAGTGGTCGCGGGTCGAGCAAGGCCCCCAGACTCGGCCTCGCGCTTTCGCGCAGATAATCACGCGCCTCCCGCGCCCGCTCCAAATCCCGGAGGACACGCCCGAGTTCAGTTTGGGGCTCGAGCATTTCCAGAAGCGGTTCACTGAGGGGACCGGAGAGGAATCCGCGCAGCAGTTCTACCACCGCGGGGAATTCCAAGACCTCGCGGGAGAATGGATCCAACGTCCTGGCGCGCGCGCTGCCCTCGTCCATGATCAGGGATCTCATTGTACCTCACTGCGGCTACACCGTTGCGCCCCTGCGCCCGACCCCGTCCCTGCAAGACGGCGAAGAGGTGTGCTGATGCCTAAACGCGCGAAGGGCGGCATCAGCGTACAAGGGGACCGTAGGGCCCGGAAAGACGATACGCTGGGGATCGCTTTCGTCGCCAATGGCATCTCGAAGGATCACAGAGAATATCTGGAAGCTGGTGGCAAGGGCTTCATCATCGGCGATGGCAAGCTGAATTACGGAAAGGAAGAAACCCTGGAGGCTTACTACTCCGTCACATTTGGCATGGGTGTTTTCATTTCACCCGATTTTCAGTTTGTCGCGCATCCCGCCTATAACCGCGACCGCGGGCCCGTACCGATCTACGCCCTGCGATTTCACTGGGAGAGGTAGCGGTTCTGCTTTCCATTTTCCGGTTTCTAATTTCCGTTTTCCAGCCTCCTGAGGTGTTCGACGGCCTCTTCGGCGTCCGTGATCAGAGTAACAATCTCCATCGCCGGTGGCTCCCACTCCGGAGGTCCGGAATGCAGTTGCCCTTCTTGCTTCAGGCACTCGATGACCGGCTGCCAGTACGGAGCCATCACGAGGAGCGGGCGTCGCCCGCCCACGGTGCGGGAGAGGCTGGACTTATTCATCATTTCCCAAACCAGGGCCAACTCCGCGAGAGTCCCTGTGCCGCCGGGCAGGACGAGGTACGCGTCTCCACGCGCGATGAGGGTCATCAGCCGCTCAGGAAAGGACTGCGTGCGAACCTCTTCCTCGATCCAGCGATTGGCCTTGGCAGGCCAAACGGCACAGGTGACGCCAATGGTCCGGCCGCCAGCCTCCCGCGCGCCTCGGGCGGTAGCTTCCATCAATCCGCCGTACCCGCCATTGCAAACCGCCAAGCCCGCCTCCGCGAGGAGCCTTCCCAGCCGCCGTGCCTCAGCGTAGGCGGCACTGTCTTCTCTTGGTAACGAGCTGCCAAAAACCGTGACCGTTTTCATAAGGTTGTATTGGCGGACTGTGCCCGCC
>Ga0209777_10001941_pt1 | contig 28367 bp, 32 predicted proteins | sample FrelakmetHBP12HB_FD_187147 | JGI IMG/M metagenome (GOLD analysis project Ga0209777, IMG submission 187147) | Freshwater lake sediment microbial communities from the University of Notre Dame, USA, for methane emissions studies -HBP12 HB (SPAdes)... | ecosystem: Environmental > Aquatic >...
TTTGCACGGTTCGGGTCAGGAGACCCGAACCTACCCCGGGTAGTCGCAGGTCTCCTGACCTGCGGATCCGGATGTTTTCATGGTTCGAGGGTGCCTCCCGGGCATGGGGCATTAGTTTGAAAATAGACTTCTTCAAAATCCCTCCCTACCTCCCTTTACCAAAGGGAGGGGTAACTTAGCCCCCCTTTGAAAAAGGGGGGTGTGGGGGGATTTTCATGGTTAGAGGGTGCCCTCCGGGCATGGGGCATTATGTAGAAAATAGCACCCCTGTAATCCAATTGTAGGGGCAGGGCTTGCCCTGCCCCTGCGGGCGCAGCGAGCAGCGCCCCTACATATCTATTCTCATGGTTCGAGGGTGCCCCCCTCGCATGGGGCATTCGTTAGGAAATCGCGTATCTCCGAATATCCATTGCCTGGATAAGCCGCTTATCCTTTCAGGGACAATGCATTAATTCCTCTGAAGTTAAAGAATCCCATCTGGGATAGCCTCAGGGCAATTTCCCGCATATCCGGGGTGTTGAGTTTGAGCAACATCCAGGCAGGTGACACCTGATCAATTTCAAGAATTCGGATGCCGATGCTTTCGATGATCTGCTTAGCGGTCTCAAATTGGGAAGAGGAAGGATCCGTCTGGACAAGAAGTTGAGCGTGGCTCTCATGGGGCTCGATATTGGGATAGAGTTCTCTTTCCATTTCATGACCCGGGCCAACACAAGGCCCTGGATGTCCTTTCAAAGTTCCGGTTCTCACGGAGAGAAACCGTGACGGACCATTCGTGATTCAATGCATTTTCCATGCCCCCACTTTGGGGAGGAATGAAATCCTCATCCCTAAGAGAGGACATTCTATAACCCCTTAAATCATTAAAGGAAACGGTGAAGAGCAAATCGCTGGGTCCGGGCCGGAGGGAAAAGAAGCCGGATCCCGTGGGGGCTGTCATGCGCCGGGGCAGTAGAATATGTTAAAAAAAATTAAATAGAATCAACGCGTTAGAAGTGTGGTGCGGGGATGCTCCAAATGGTGCAATAAAGCACCATTTGATTCGGAGCGATGTCGCTTCATCTTTCTGGTTATCGTGGTATGATCAACTCCCAGCATTCTTGCGGCCTTTCGGTGAGAGCCCCATTTTCTGACTGCCTTTTCGATCAAAAAAGTCTCATACCTTTCCAAGGACTCCTTTAAGGAAGGGTTTTCCGGCGATCCGGAATAGGGGAGGTTCCCAAAGGCGTGACACCTGAACACATCGGGCAAGTGCTCAAGTTCAATCAAATCCTCTTCTGTTGCTACGACAAGCCTTTCAACAAGATTGGACAGCTCGCGGACATTTCCCGGAAAGGGATGCATACAGATGGCATCGAGAGCAGCCGTCGAAAATGTTTTGTCTCGTTTGTACATGTCATTAAAAAGCTTCAGAAAATGAAATACGAGAGGAGGGATATCCTCTTGCCTCTCCCTTAAAGGGGATATGTGGACAGGGACGACATTCAGCCGGTAGTAAAGGTCCTCCCTGAAAAGATTGGCTGAGACCCTCTGCTCAATGTCCCTGTTTGTAGCGGCAATCACCCGAACATCGATGCGCCGGGGGGATATCCCGCCGACACGGAAAAGCTCGTGATCTTCCAGAAACCGGAGGAGTTTGGACTGGGACCCTAGGGGAAGCTCGGCAATCTCGTCCAGAAACAGGCTTCCTTTATCTGCGAGCTCGAAAAACCCCGGTTTCCCTTCATTTCTTGCTCCGGTAAATGCGCCCTTTTCATATCCGAAAAGTTCTGACTCCAGGAGCGATTCGGGAATGCCCGCACAGTCGACCCGCACAAAAGGCCCCTTCCTGCGGTCGGAATGCTTATGGATCAGTTTAGCAATCATTCCCTTCCCAACGCCCGACTCCCCGAGCAGGAGTACCGTCGAATTTACCCGGGCGACCCTGACCGCCAGTTCCAATATACGGCCCATCCCCCCGCTTCGAAACACAACGGAGGAAAAATCGACCCCCTTCATCTCAAGCTCGGACAGCTTGGAAATATATCCTTTGGCCAGGGCTTGAGTCTCTTCAAGCTGGCTCTTCAGATTATCAAACTCCGTCAGATCCCGGCCATTGGTCACCACAAATCGAATCTCTCCATGGTCATCAAAGACGGGGTTTCCTGTAACCAAGACCTTCTTCTTCCCTTTGATCTGCTGAACCATGGTCACAGAGGTCTTTTTCCGCAGCACTTCAAATGTAACGGACTTGTCATACAGTCCTTCCAAAACCAGGTCGCGCATATTCTTGCCCACCACCTCCTCGGCCTTAATCCCGCTTATTCTCTCCGAAGCCTTGTTAATCCGGAGGACCTTGCCTTCATGATCGCAGATCCAGAGACCATCATAAGAAGAATCGATGACGGCATCCGACCAGTTTTTCATCATTTTATAAAAATCCAGCTCGGTGGAAGACGACTCGACGTAAGAAATATCTTCGAAAGTTCCCACAACACCGCAGATCTTACCCTCCATCTTGATTGGGGTGATGCTGGAAACCAGGGCGACAGGTCCGTTCTGGATTTTTTCAGCATCGATCGGGTTTCCGGTTCTCAAGGATTCAAGAAGCCTGGCCCCTATGCCTGGAAGGGCATCTAAAACCTGACGGTCAAGGACTTCGTGAGAGGAGACATTGAAAATCTTTTCGGCAGCCTTGTTAAAAAAGCCAATGATCCCGTTTCCATCGAGCGCGATCACACCGTGATGGGTGGAATCCAGCACAGATTCCAATGCATTTTTTGCGGAACGGACCTTTTTTTTTGCCTCCCCCATTTACAGCCTCCAGATAAAATCGATTATGCTTAAACGATCCCCTTACGGACTCCACGACCGACTTTTCTGTAACCCTTTCGATACATTATTTCAACCACCCGGGGGATGCTGATCGGGGCGAAGAAAATGGACGTGCCCCGGGGAAGTTGTTTACTCTTTCCACTTTCACCTTGCCTTGCAGGAGAGTTCAGATGAGCTTGGCCGGTGGCAAACCTTCCAGAGATGCATTGCCCGCATATCAGTGCCTTGCTGGAGTCCGTGAAATGCCTGTTCCCCTCGGGTGATGGTAAGGCTTCTCGAACCCTGGACTGTGTTGCTATCAGCCTGTTACTGAGCTTGCCCGTCCGGATATTCTGCGCGGATTCGCATGACGTGTCGGATTAGAAATATGCCGAAGATTCCGGATTCCGCATGGGTGGAAAAAAATAACCTCAAACTTGCCGGACCTCATTTCCAAAAAAGGTCGCTGTGCGTCCCGGTTCGTTCAAGCCGGAGCGAGTCCCTGTCTGATGTGTATATCAAGATCCAGTCGGCTTCAATGTGACAGTCGCGCGACGGGCGCCCCGGTCCGATGAGTGGATGGTCTCTGCAGTTCGCTGGAAGCGGGGTGCCCTCAGCCAGAAGCCTGACAACCTCTCGCAGCTTATCCAGGTCCTTCCCTCGTTTCCGCATCCGTTTGACATCCCGGGAAAATTGCTTGGTCTGCGAGACCTTCTTCATTTCTCCCAACTCTTGAACATTGCCTCTACGGACTCGAATTCCTGAATGTCTTCGCCACGACGGCTCTTCACCAGGGTGGATACGGTGAGCTCGTTCGGAATCTCAACGGGGAAAGGCAAGCCGCCGCGGAGGGAGATCTGCCTGTAGAAGATGCGGATTGCCTCCGTGGGAGTTAGGCCAAGTTTCCGAAGAACCCCTTCTGCTTTTTGCTTTGTTTCCGGCTCAATGCGCGCATGGACGACTGAAGTTTTCATGATTCCATTGTGTCACGTTCGCAACACAGATGCAAGGATGTTTTTCCTGTTTGTGAAAGTCGATCATTCCACCATTAAACGCATGGTTTTCTTGCACGAGTACTTCACGCATTTGGCCCATGAACGCCAGAGGGAACAAATGGACCGATTAATAAGCCTGATTCTGAACTGGAAAAATGGTAAGCCTGAAATTCTGGAAAGAGATGATCTCTTAGCCGATTTTCAGAACTCAATGATCCAGCTTTCTAATGGCGATTCCAAAAATTGATAGAACATTCGCTATCGCAGAATGACCTTCATAGGATACTTTTTGCCGCCTCGGCGATCTTTGATTCATTGGGCAGATATCGTTCCTCTAACGTTGGACTATAGGGCACCGGCGTATCAATCGAAGCCACTCTGCGGACAGGAGCATCCAAAAGGTCTATCCATTCTTCTGCTACAATCGCTGCTACCTCACCGCCATACCCTCCGGTTTTTCTTCCCTCTTCCACAATTACGAGCCGTCCGGTCTTTTTAATGGATTTGAAGATTGTGTCCTTATCAAGGGGTTTCAAGGTTCGTAGGTCAATGACCTCAGCGTGAATTCCTTCTTGCGCCAGCATACCTGCGGCTTTCATGGATTGGTGAGTCGTCCAGGAGGTTCCGAGTATGGTTACATCATCCCCCTCTCGCCAAACGGAAGCTTTTCCAATAGGAATGGAATACTCCTCTTCAGGAACTTCTCCTTTCATCGCAAGAAGCTTCCTGTGCTCGAAAAAAAGGACGGGGTTATCATCATCGATGGCACTCCTCAGCAATCCCTTGGCGTCATAGGGTGTTGTGGGACATACAATCTTGAGGCCCGGAGGATTGAGAAAAGATGCCTCGGGGGATTGGGAGTGAGAGTACATTGCTGATCCTCTCGCTCCATATGGCATTTCTACAACAAGTGGGATTTTCACCTGACCACCTGTGATGTAATACCAGGACGCTGCTTGATTTGCGATCTGGTCCATGGCAAGATAGGCAAAATCAGCGAACATGATCTGGGCCACAGGTCGCATCCCCGTCATCGCCGCCCCGATCGCTGCTCCCACAAAGGCCGACTCACAGATCGGCGTGTCAATCACCCGCTTATCGCCGAATTCATCCCAGAGAAATTTGGTGGTTCCAAAAATGCCCGCTTTAACGTCCTCTCCGAGCAAAATCACCCGTTCATCTCTCCTCATGGCCTGCCGAAATCCTTCCCGTACCGCCTCTATAAAGGTTAATTCTCGCGCCATGGAAACCCTCCCAATTTCTGACCCCAAAGTTCTAAGTATCGAGGCTTGAGTCTTAAACTTGACCGATCAGTAAGTCTTTCCGCAACAAGAAGAATGCGCAGGTGAGCCCCCTGTTTCACAGCCAGTGAGGCTCCCCCCACGTCGCCCATACCATGAGTAGAATGCTCACATCCTCTGCCCAGGAGAATGAAGCACCAAATACGTACCGGGCCACCACCTGAACAAAAAAGATGCCTACCAATGCCACGAGGGCAGCCGCCAGTAGGTAAAAGACGATTCCGTCGATCATCGAATTCGCCTTCTTCAAACATCACCCTGGATTACTTTATGGCTTTTATCCTATCGTAGAGCCCCTTCTCCCAGAGCTTACCGTCATTCTTAAGAACATCCTTCTCAGCAATCTCCTTCCAGGGCTTGAGGTCCGGGCGGATGATTTCCACTCCTGCCTGCTTAAATGCCTTCTCCGCCTCACTGATCTGTTGGGCAGTAAACTCATTAATATAAGTCGCGGTCTCCTGGCCTGCCTTCAAGAATGCACCCTGCACGTCCGCCGGAAGGGACTCCCATTTCTTAGCATTGATCCAGAAACCGAGTCCAGAAACCATGTAATCAAGAGAAGTGTAATACTTCTGGATCTCATGAAACTTTCCCTGGTAAATACCCGTTAAGTCATTGTCCATCCCTTCGACCAGGCCTGTTTTCAAGCTGGTATACATATCTTTGGCCGCTATCGGTGTAGGATTGGCTCCCCAGGCCTTGTACGCAGCTACAAACGGAGGAACCTCTGGAACCCTGAGCTTAAGCCCCCTGATTTCTTCAGGGGTTGTAACCCGCTTGCTGGTGGTGGAGAACCCTCGCGGGGTCCGGTCACCCAGGTAACCAAGGTATTTCAAATTGTTTGCTTTCTCTACTTTCGCCATCATGGATTTCAATAGATCGGAATTGCAGAACTTGTGGAAGTGCTCCTGCGACTCGAAAAGATACGGAAATATCGTGATCATAAAATTCTTTGGGTCAGCTTCCACCATGAAAACCGCCCCTACATCCTGAACAAATAGATCAATCGCTCCCGTCTTTAACTGGGCCCAGTGCTCCTGGAGGTTTCCGAATTGCGAATTGCCAAAAACCTTTATCTCCACTTTACCTTTTGTGCTTGAAGCCATTCCCTCTGCAAGTTTGTGTGATCCAACATCGTTCGCGGTACCAGGGGGCCACACATGACCCAGTTTTAAGGTGATTTCTGCCGCCGAGCTACTCATTGGAAGTATCACGAGATTGATGATGAGAACTAAAACAGGTGCCAACACTAAAACCTTTCTTCGTTCCATAAGCCACCTCCTCAAAAAAATTATGATGATCAAGAGACAATAACCGTGCTTCGTCCATTCAATCTTTCCTGGACCTAAACCGGACACTTCCAGTTGTAAGGGATCCCCATGGGCTTCGAGCAATGCTCGTATATTTGGATAAGTTCTCTGGTTCTTCCGTAGGTTTCTGCCAGTTCCGAACTCCCTGCTCATATACGCAGGCGATCGGGCCCATCATTTGTTGCCCCATATCGTTAAGCTTGTCAAGCAGTGGGGAGGAATATCCTCCTCCCTGTCAACTCTACAATAAACAGAAGGCCTCGGAGGAATGGATGGAGAAAAGGTGCAGAGGGTCCTATGTGGTCTCCCCTGAATGAGTTTAGGGGTTGCCTCTACGAACCGATTCGAATATCATTTTCGCCGCTTCTCTTCCTGAATACAACGTAAACTCTCACCCACTCTTAATCCTTCAAGGCATTGATTGCATGATATGCACTTAGCCCTGTGCCGATCACCTCTCTTCCAGTCATTGATTAAGCCGGGTTCCCTTATCAGCGGGCGACTCAACGAAATGAAATCGCTTTCGCCCTTTTGGACAATCTCTTCCATAAGTTCAAAGGTTCTCAGCCCACCGACCATCATGACCGGAACGTCAACTTCTTTCTTTACATCCCGAGTCCAGTTACGGTAATAGGCTTCGCGGTCAAGTCGATCAATCTTTGTCCGAAATTCCGTCTCTTCATAAATGATACCTCTTACCCCAAGGCTGATTTCTAATGCATCAAAACCCCATTGCGCAAGAGATTTAGCGGCCAACCTACCTTCACCAAAAGTAAGTCCGCCGGGAAAACCGTCTTGAACTCCAATCTTTATCAGCACGGGATAATCCTTGCCGACCTTTCCCCTAATGTCCTTGTAGATTGCATGGTGAATACGAATGCGATTTTCCAGGCTGCCGCCCCATTCGTCATCGCGCCGATTTGTAAAGGGGGAAAGAAATTGACTGAGAAGATACCCATGAGCACCGTGGATCTGAACGGCATCGAATCCTGCTTCTCTGGCTCTCCTTGCTCCATCTCCAAACGCAGAAACAATCTCCCAAATTTCCGCCACCGTCATCGTGCGGTACGGAGCCTTGAAATGCGGATCTCCTTCAAAAAAGGAGGGGCCCATGGGAAGTTGCTCTTTCGAATCAGGAAACCTCGCTGCTCTTCCTGCATGAAACAACTGAATAGCAATTTTTGCCCCTCGGCTATGTACCGCAGCGGTTACCCTTTTAAACCCGTCAATGACTCCATCTTCTGCCATGGAATTCTGAGTTGCCGAGACTTGCCCCGTAGGATGGACGTAGGTAATACCTGTGATAATTAGCCCCACACCGCCTTCGGCGAGCCTGGAGTAAAGGTCTACCAGTTTCTGGGTTGCATGACCTTTCTTGTCCGCGCAGCATTCCCCTGTAGCAGACCTGACGAATCGGTTTGTTAAATCCATATCCACTATTTTCATGGGCTCAAAAAGGATGTTCATGCTCTCCGTTCCATTTTGGATGATTTCCCGAAACCGAGCTGGTCAGGGACAATTACCCGGAAGCCGTTTTGAGACAAAATGCCGATGGTCTCCTTCCAATAGGCCCCGAAGAAATTTTTTCCGTGCAAAAGTAATACAGCCATGCCATTTGGGGTTCCATCGGGCCGGATGTCCATATAGGCCATTCTTAAATCCTGACCTTCTACGGTAAGCGGAAATAATTTTACCGGGTAGGGGCAGGCATAATTTTCCATGGAGTTGGACATGGGTATCGTCTCTTGAGCGATTGCAGAACAGGGCTGTAAGAAGATCAAAATCAATAAGCCGTAGTTCAATGTTTTCTTCGGCAACCTGAGAAAAGTCTGTCTGGAACATTTCATGGCTAATCCCTTTCTTCGAAGCGATTCATCTTCATCCCTCTTCGGCCTTGGCATTATTGAAAATATTTTATATCCGCGTCATCATTGACGAAAAATCATGATCTACTCCCACCATATCGAGTAATACGGAGACCTGGCCCCGATGATGAGTTTGATGATTAAACCAGTGTAGAAGCGTTTTCCATAATTCCTTCTCCACATTTTCGCCTTTAAGATTCTTGTACTTCACCATCATATCCACTTTATTCTGATCGATCCCGTTAATGAATTGGATAATGATTTCATCAACCTGCTTCCGGTAATGAAAGAGTTTTCTATAGTCAGACTCGAATTCTTTCCTCAGGGCTTTTTCTTCTAATGACAGAAGTGGGCTGCTGTTTAAAAGCTGGTTTCCGTTCAATACATCCCTGTAACGTCTGAGCCAAGTGAGATCAGCGATGAAGTTGTGTAACAAGGTCGCATAGATGGAAGGATAATAAGCTTTTGTTTCCATCATGATCTGTTCTATTTTTAAAGGCTCAACGAATTCCAGGATACTCTGATTGACGCTCCCGTTATACCTGGCGAATGCTTGAAATATGGTTTTCATATCTCCTCCTTCTTTTGAATCAATGAACTATTTTCCGTGAGTCCGAGTTTGGCCGGTAATTCGCGTAACTTTTTGGGATTCTCTTCTCCTTTCTCAAAGCGGTCCCGTATGTGGCGCTTTCCTTAAAATCTCTTTCAGGCAAGTGAAGCAAGGGTTTGGTCGATTAGCCCTTTCACTGCTTTTATGAAATATGCCGTTTACCCGTAAAGCTTCTTAAGAAGCCAGGCCATCCGCTGGCCAAGAACCTTCACCAACTGCATACCTTCCTCATCCTTTTCAACATCTCCCTTATTCATACCAACCCCAATCCCCTGACCGGGGACAACCATCTGGCTTCCAAGAAGGAAGTGGTTCATGGTATCCAGGGAGTGAATCGCACCTGCCCGGCGCACAGCGACCACAGCCACACCAACCTTGTTCTTATACATTAAGCCATTCGCCCTGGAAACAAAACCAGACCGGTCAATCAAGGCTTTCATTTCGGCAGTGACATCAGTAAAATAGACAGGCGAGCCCAAAACAATCCCGTCCGCAGCGATCATCTTCGCAATATACTCATTTGCAGCATCGGTTTTGACAGCGCACCGTTGATCCTTATTCTCAATGCATTTATAGCAAGCAATACAGCCACGGATTTCCTTCTCTGACAACTGAACCAGCTCAGTCTCAATTCCCTCTTGTCTCAGCTCGTTGAAAACATGGTTTATGAGAATACTCGTGTTGCCATCCTTCCGAGGACTGCCATTAAACCCGACGACCTTCATTCTCTTCTCCTCCTTTCGAATTTCTCCATCATAAATTGTGGCGTTAATATGTGGAATGGTTTCGCTTATCCCTCCATTGCTTTTGGATCAGTTTCGGGAATTCAAATTCGCAACCACACTACCCACGCGCATGGCCTTGCCTTTCGCCGTAATCAAGCCGTCCCTCAACCCAAACGCACCCAGACCGCAGGCGTAGGCCGGACGGTGGTTATCAAGCTTACTCGCCACAAGACATTTTCGATGTCCAACAGGGTTAACACGGTGGACCAAGAGAATACAGTGGGCGCAATGTGGAAGCTTGACAGCTTCCTTTGGGGACAAAAAACCGAAAAGTGTTCAGACGGACTCCTTTCCAGCAAAAAGAAGGGACTCTATAGAGTCCCTAACCGATTGAATTTATTGGTGCCTAGGGCCGGAATCGAACCGGCACGGGGCGTGAACCCCGAGGGATTTTAAGTCCCTTGCGTCTACCAGTTCCGCCACCCAGGCAGCCGCTATCTTGAAAGAAGACTGAGTAAAAAAGTAGTACGATTTAAATGATTTGTCAATACAAAACCGAAAAAAAAGAAAAGGCGGCCACGGTGGGCCGCCCCTACGAATCACTCAGAAAGACCTCTAAAATACCTCCTCTCCCATTCGGGGGAGAGGATTGAGGTGAGGGGGTAAAGGCTTTGACTCACCCTCACCCTCGCCCTCTCCCATCAAGAGAGAGGGGAGATACAGTTACGCCCCTACGGATTGGACGGCTCAGGCCATCGCCGGTCTACTATGCGCCTTTCCGTACTTTTTCCAGGAGGATCTCGGCACGGGTGGTATTGAAGGCTCCGCACTCGCAGCACTTTCCCATGATCTTCGCCGCCTGCTTTGGGGTCAGCCTCTTCACCTTCACATATTCGATGAGACGTTGAATAAAATTGAATGAAACCATGCCGTGGCCGCACAGGGTGTTGAATTCCAATATCTGCCTGCCTGGCAACCGGTCTTTCGCCCCCCAGAACCCGAGGGAATGCTCGCCGCTGTGTCTCTGAATTCCAGCCTTCTGACAGCACTGCTTGACCTCATCCATAAGGCCGCTGATATTGATTGAGATGCCGAGGTCCGCCCGGATCAGTTCTTCCACCACCTTCTGAAGGGCATCGAGATTGTCAAAGACCACAGTGGCCCCTGCCCCGTCTCCCTGGTTTGCGATCAATTTCTGAATATCGATGTCGTCCTGGAGGATGTTCCCCTGTTTGACATCGCCCATATTGACCGGATGGTATTTCAGACAGATGCGCATGAACTGCTGGAGCTTCGGGGCCGAACCTTCCTTGGTGATCCCTTTTGCCGTATGAGCGAAGATGACATAATCGTTCTTGAGATTTTCGATGGTTCCCTGTCGATGCAGCGTATTGGTCATGAATGGATCCTCCGTTTACCCATTTGGTCGGCTGGTGAGCAATCCCCACCCTACATCCCTTTCAAGAGGGATGAATTTGCATTTTACATTTTGCATTTTCCAATTTGCATTGAGTGGTCTATTCCTCTTTGAAGAGTGGACGGCCCAATCCGAGGTTCGTCTTTCCATTGGGCGAGAGCGTGTAGCCCGCCTTCCTCACCCATTCCTCGTGCGGGAGGCTCCCGTCGGGAAGGCACTTCGAGGCCACACCCACGGTGATCAGCGTGTCCACTTCCTTCTGGATCTTTTCCAGGGCATGGAGGAATTCGGGTATCCTCTCGAGCTTCGTCTTCATCTCGATGATGGCGGAAAGAACCTTCTCGTTAAGAATATCCTCCTTCATCTTGCCGGTCTCCACATCCACCATGAGCTGCGTAACAGGGTTCTCCTTCTCAAAATGGGGCTTCATCTTAGCGAGAGCCATGGCGACTTTCTCGATGTCCCGAAAATAAGCGCCGATCCCCGGCCGGCCCATCTCAACAACGAGGCCCGCTTCGCCCCTCCGGAGCCTCCCCGTCACATCATTGCTCTTGATCTCATCGGTCCCCCGGCCCTGAACGCCCGTACCCGGATGAACGGTCGTGGGATCGCTGAACATCGAGCGAATGCTCCTCGGCCAGTCGAGTTTAGGAGGCGTTAAAGCACCCGTCGGACAGACGTCCACTTCTCCCAGGTAGCCCAAACGGAAGAATCGAAGAGCCTTTCGAACACCATTGGCAAGCCATCCAGGATAACCCTCGTTTCTCAGGACCCGGTAACAGGTCGAGCACTCCACACACTCATCCTGATTCACGATGGACTTTCCATCTTCATCAAGGTAAATCACGCCCATCGTGCAGACCGCATGACAATTTCCACAGCCGATGCATTTCTTCTTGTCGATTTCCATTGAGCTCCTCGCAAACCGGTTTTCACCACCGAGACACAGAGGGCACAGACACTGGAATAATGGAAGAAGTAGACCCGGAATCATGGAATACTGGAAGAATGGAATATTGGGAACCCCAAATAAGAAAAAGAGATCTCACCCATTAGTCCATTATTCCATCATTCCATTATTCCAATTGCCTTTGCGTCTCTGCGGTGAGACGAATTCTTTTAGCACACGTCCTTCACCGCGAACTCCAGACCGAGGTCGACCAGCTTCTCCCTGGTAGGATTACCCGTCTTGAGGTCCCAGCCCCGGTAGGAATAGTAGTCGTTCTTCAACCGCTCAAGAGTTTCTTTCGGGATGTAGCTTCCCTTCATCGGCCCGTCCGGAATGGGTTCTTCCATAAACCGCCGCGGGAGCTGGTCATCCTCCCGTGTAAAGCCTTCCCTCGCCGAGAAGCAGCGGATCATATTCCACTCCCGCTCTGCAATCTTTCTCGCCTGTTCGAAATTCAATTCCCGTCCGGTCACGACATTGAGGGCTTCAATCGTATTCGGACTGATCCTGAGAGGCCCCCAGATGGGCTCGCCGAGATGGCAGAGGAGCATGGAGTCACAGAGGATCAACCAGTGGTTGATCTCGGCTGCAGCAGCTCCCTTACCCTCCAGGACTTTACGGTCCAGGAGACCGCTCTTCTCTGCTGTGGGCCGGATGTCGTGGTGGCTCCCGCCCCTGGGACCCGTCGCATAACCCACTGCGGCTGCAGGAAAGGGCCTGCACGTGTGGCCTGGCCACTCCAGGCCCTTATTCTGAATGGAAAAACGGATGCTGTCCTTTCCAACGATCCGAGAGGCCTCTCTTGTCCCTTTTGCCAGGAGGGCTCCGAATCCCTCTCCCTTTCCGATCTTCTCGATCATCTCAAGCATCCCATCCGCATTTCCAAACCTGAGATCGATCCCATCGGTATCCTTCTTCGTGAAGATTCCGTTCTCGGAACATTCCATCGCCCACGCAATCGAGAGCGCCGTTGAGATCAGGTCAATTCCATAGTGATCGCAGAGCTCGTCCGCCTTGCAGAGAACCTCGATATTATCCACACCACAAATACTTCCGAATCCGTAGATGGTCTCGTAATCCGCACCATTGATGACCGATTTGTAAGGCCCGGAAGGCACGACGCTATATTTCGTACAGTTGATCGAGCATGCAAAGCAGGCGCGGTCTCCCTTAACCACCTTCTCTCTCATCGTCTCGCCGGTAATCCCATCGACTTTATCAAAGACCTCCGTCTGCCAGTTCCGGGTGGGAAGGATCCCCGCCTCGTTCATGGCAGCCACGTTTCGCGGGGTTCCATATTCTGAAAGGCCTTTTACCGCCGGAATCGTAGCCACCAGTTCGTTGATTCTAAGGGCCGTGTTATAAACCCGCAGGATGTTCGGAACGGTGACAGAGCCCGTTCCTCTCACGACGATGGCCTTCAGATTCTTCGAACCCATGACCGCACCCAGTCCGCCCCGGCCCGCAGCCCGAATATCGCAAAGGATCATTGCATAGGGAGCCCTGGCCTCGCCGGCCGTTCCGATCGTAGCGATATGTATCTCCTCGTCTCCGATCTCCTGGCGGATCATCTCCTGGGCCTTGAAGGGGTTCTTTCCCCACAGGTGTTCCGCGCTTCTGATCTCAACCCGGTCATCATCAACCCAGAGATAGACCGGCCGATCCGCCCTCCCCTCCACGATCAATCCGTCATAGCCTGCAAATTTCAATTCCGGGCCCAAGTAGCCGCCGAAGATGCTGTGGAAAAAAGAGCCCGTGTACGGTGATTTTGCACACATCGCGGATCGGGAGGCCGCAGGGATCATCGTACCATTGACCGGCCCGGTCATCATCAGGAGTTTATTCTCCGGCCCCAGGGCGTCGATTTTAGGCCTGACCTCCTCATAAAAGATCCTGGCTGCCAGTCCAACTCCTCCGACGAAATCGCCTGCCCAGTCCTCTCTCAGGGGTTCTTTCGAAATCCCCTTCTTCGTCAGGTTGACTCTAAGAAGCTGTCCAACGTAACCACCGTATTTGAACCCTCTTGCCATGATCAACCTCCTCCCACCGGAAAGATGATTGCAATCTCATCCCCGTCTTGAATCGACCTGTCCATATCGAATCTCGATCGAATGATCTCGTCGTTCAATCTCATGAGAAACGGAGCCATCTCCCCCTCCTCCGGGTCCCAGATCTTTTCCTTTAAAGCCGCTCCGTATCTCAGGAGCAGGGCGTCGAATACGGAACCCACCGTCCCCGGGTTCCCTACCTCCACCTCCACGACGTCTGCTCCCAGGGCATCACGAATCACCGAAAATGTCTTCACCTTGACCCGAGCCATCAAGTCCCCCGATTGAAGATTTCAAATTGCAGATTGCAGATTGAAAAAACCAAAACCGAATTGGCAAAACCCAAGCAATTCATTACAGGTTTCAAATTGAAAAAAGCCGAAGTAATTGATGTTTGTTTTCAAATCTGAAATCTAAAATCTGAGATCTGAAATCCCTTCACTTGAATGTCTTCACTTGCTGACGGAGGCCAGCCAGTCTTCGGCGATCTTTCTTGCCTCTGACACTTTTGGCCGGGCCGGCTTTCCTTCCATCTCCTTCCACTCGAGGGCCTTCGGAAGGCAGAACCGTACACACACGGGATTGCCGAAGCAGGTATCGCAACTGTCGAGAAGAATGGGAACCGGAATCTCAGGGATATTGACCAGGGAGACCTTGATTCTCGAATGCCTCGGATTGAACTCTCCGGTCTTGATGACCGAGCAGGCAAGCTCGCAGAGCCGGCAGCCCGTGCACTTCTCCATTCGAACCTCGATCTGTTTCTCCATTTTTATTCTCCTCCCTCTGACAGGTTCCTGATAAACGCCCATCCATGTTTTCGCTTAGTCGGAGGTTAGGGAACTGCTTCCCTCGGGCGATGATTTCCTTGAGGCAAGACCTCTTTGCCTCCAACCTCAAGTCCCGCCTTGCGGGACGCTCCTTCAACATCCTGCCCTATTCCGAACAGGGACTGGAGGGCACCCTCTTTCGCCTGCTCGATGTGATCCCGCATGATCCGCTCGCAAAGCTCCCTGTCCCTCAATCTCAGGGCCATGACGATCTTCTTGTGACCCTCCACTGCTTCTCGTGCACCGTCGGGATTACCCAGGGTATTCTTCCGATACATCAGGACATATTTCCTCATGTTCACCAGAAGCCGATGAAAGCGCCTCTTCTCGGTCACCAACCCGTGAAGAGTATCGTGAAACTGCGTATTCCATTTGAAGACTTCATCGATCCGCTTTCTTTTGAGGGCCTGATCCGCCTTTTCAATCAGGCTGCTCAGGCGCTCGAGAAGCTCCTCTGAAGCCCTTTCGCAGATGATTCTCAACGCATATCCTTCGAGAATGGAACGAAGCTCGAAGAGCTCTTCGATCTCATCTCTCGAATCGCGCGAAACGACAAAGCCCCTCGTCTCGAGAGGCCTGATCAAACCTTCGGACTCGAGTTTATGGAGGGCCTCCCTCACCGGGGTACGGCTCACCCCTGACCGCTCTGCGAGATATTCTTCCGTGAGCCGCTCGCCGGGGCTGAAGCGGCCGGATAAGACAGCCGATCTCAGGGATTCATAAACCCTTTCCCTCATCGGCAGAGAACTTTTCTTCGCCCGTTTTTTGTAAGGAAGTTTTCCCAACATTGTATCCAATTCTTCTGCCTGTCGAAAAGTCCATCGAATATTACAATTTCTCATGCTCGAAGTCAAGAAGTTTTAAAATCAGATTTACCCTTTAGTTACAATTAGTTAATTCTACATATTAATTCGTCTGGCGGAAATTCTCTTTTTTACATTCGAACATTTCTCCGATTTTTTCACCGACCTTCCCCTTTTTTGGATACAATCTATTCCTTGTCTCAGGGTGGTACTTGTGTTAAAAGATGATCATTATCCTTTTACGGCTCAAAGAAGGAGGATGCCATGCGTTCGGACCAGATGAAAAAAGGCCTCGAGAGATCTCCCCACCGATCTCTCTTCAAGGCTCTCGGTCTCACCGACCAGGAGATCGAGCGTCCCATGATCGGGATTGCCAACTCCGCCAATGAAGTCATTCCAGGTCACCTCCATCTCCATCAGATATCGGATGCTGTCAAAGCGGGGATACGGATGGCAGGAGGGACTCCCTTTGAGTTCTTCACGATCGGGGTCTGCGACGGCATTGTGATGGGCCATGAAGGCATGAAGTACTCTCTCAGCTCGAGGGAACTGATCGCCGATTCCGTCGAGTCGATGGCCATGGCCTATCCCTTCGATGGCCTTGTGCTCATTCCGAACTGTGACAAGATCGTTCCCGGAATGCTCATGGCTGCAGCCAGGCTGAACATCCCTTCCATCATCGTGAGCGGAGGGCCCATGCTCACTGGCGAATTTCAGGGAAAGGGGATCGATCTCATCACCCTTTTTGAGTGCGTTGGGAAGGCGAAAATCGGAGAGATGTCCCTCGACGACCTGCGGGAGGCTGAAGGGTGTGCCTGTCCCGGAGTGGGGTCCTGTGCAGGAATGTTTACGGCAAATTCGATGAACTGTCTCTCAGAGGTTCTCGGCATGGCCCTCCCCTATAACGGGACGATTCCTGCCGTCTTTGCCGCACGGATTCGCCTGGCAAAGGAATCGGGAATGCAGATCATGGAACTGGTCAACAAAGATATCCGCCCCTCTCAGATCCTGACGAAACGAGCCTTTGAGAATGCCGTGACCGTTGACATGGCCTTTGGAGGTTCAACCAATACGTCCCTTCACCTTCCGGCCATTGCGAAAGAGGCAGGCATCGTGCTGTCGCTCCAGACCTTCAACGAGATCAGCGAAAAGACGCCTCACCTCTGCAACATGTCCCCCGGAGGTCCCCACCATCTTCAGGATCTTCACCAGGCAGGCGGCATTCCCGCCCTGATGCTCGAGTTGAGTTGTGGCCATCTGATTCATAACGATCTCATGACTGTCACAGGAAGGACCGTCGAGGAGAATCTCAAAGGAAAGAAAGCATTCAATCCCGGGGTGATCCGCTCACTCAACAACCCTTACCACCCGACAGGAGGCCTTGCCGTTCTTTTCGGGAACCTGGCGCCCCAGGGTGCTGTCGTGAAGCGGTCTGCGGTCGACGACGCGATGCTCAGGCACACCGGGCCTGCGAGGGTCTTCGATTTTGAGGAGAAGGCGATGCAGGCCATACTCGACGGAAAAATCGAGAAGGGTGATGTTGTTGTGATCCGGTATGAAGGGCCGAGGGGAGGCCCCGGGATGAGGGAGATGCTCGCTCCCACCTCGGCAATCGTCGGTGTTGGAAGGGACAGGGATGTCGCTCTTCTCACCGATGGTCGCTTTTCAGGGGGAAGCCGGGGAGCAGCCATCGGCCACATCTCTCCCGAGGCTGCGGAGGGAGGCCCCATTGCCATCGTCCGGGAAGGCGATCTCATCGAGATCGACATTCCGGGAAAGCGCCTCAACCTCCTCATCCCGGAGGAAGAGATCAAGAAACGACGGTCAGAATGGACACCACCGAAGAGGGAACTGAAAGGTTACCTGAAGCGCTATGCAAAGCTCGTCCAGTCGGCCAGCACCGGAGCCACTTTCGAGTAATAAGAAGGCCGTAGGCAGTAGGCTGAAGGCAGTAGGCAGTAGGCAGAAAACAGATAATACTCAAAGAGCAAGAAAATGTTGGATTTTTGTGGGATGAACCTGTAGCCTGCACTATGATGGAATGGCGTGGCCGCGATAAACCTTATCTTTCTCTGCTTACTGCCATCTGCTTACTGCCTACTGGCTTCAGGACAGGGACGGCGTAGGGGCCTTCACGGATGAAAGCCATGGAAGGATCGATCCCCTTTTCCCGGTACGGAGAGAGGGCGAAAAGAACCGCGTTCTGAACCATCTCCTGGACCAGTGGAAGGGAGGGTTTCCTCCTCCGCCCTGGCAGGAAATCGAGGCCGCACTGCCCGGGGAGAAGGCAGTGATCTTCCCTCGGAATTTCGAGGGTGCAATAGATGAGGCCCTCTTCTCCCACTTTTCGTAACACCTTTCCCCACATCTCAACTTCCCACTGGTCCTTTGTGAAATGCCACGAAGGATTCCCGATGATCTTGAGATATCCTTCAACGCCCTGAAGCTTCATGAGGTGGAGCAGGCTCTTATACTCCGATCCGCCAATGGGCTCGGCATCCCGGTTATCCGCTGCGACGATGACGGTACCATCCTGTTTGACCGCCGGAAGGGCGCCGCAGGCTGCCTTGGCCGTCTGGTAATGGTTACGGCCCACGTAGCCGCCGTGGGTGAGGACGATGTCATATTCCCGTTCTACCGGAACTACCGTATAGTTTTTCATGAAATGGTAGGCTTGAAGATGGGCTGCCTCCAGATGGCCAGCGAATACCCCCGTCATCCTCATCTCTTTGTCGAGAGTCACATTGATAATGAAGTCAACCCCTACGAGCCTCGCTACATCGAGGGCCTCCTCATGGCAGGGATTTCCCTCGAGGACCAGGTTATCGGCCATCGGCGATTCGAGAAAATCGGGGCTGTGGAATTTCTCGATGGTCCTCTTGTCGACGAGGCCCGGACAGACCGTCTTTCTTCCACCTGAAACACCGGCCATGAAATGGGCCTCAACGAGCCCGGTGGCGATCCTCAGGTCGGCCCTGTAGAACTCGCTGTTCAAGAAGACGTCCGTGCCCCGGTGGGTCTTTCCCACATAGGTAAGAGAACCTTGATCCTCGCAGTGGTGGTCGATGATTCGATATTCTCCGGTCACTCCTTCTCCGAACATCTCGATCTTCTCTTCGGCAGTGCTCGGCCGGTGCGTCCCTGTTCCAACAATGATCTTGATATTCTCCCTCGAAATGTCTAAAGACCGGAGTCGCCTCAAAAGGGGAAGAAGGATACCGTCTTCGCCCTTATAAGGAACAGGCCGTGTAATATCAGAAACCGTTATGGCGACGCTTAGCTTCCCCGGAGGTTTTCCCTTTTTCGTGATGATCTCTTCGAGAGTCGGACTCCCGATCGGGTTGGAAAGGGTCCTTTCAATCTCTCCCTTCGGGTCCGCCAGTGGCGAAACATCCTTCATCGTTACTTCAACGCAGGATCGAGGCACAGAGATGGACAACATGTTTCGCCCAAACTCCACAGAAACCTGTTTCCAGCCCGAAGTATCAATCTTTTTGATACGCTCTTTTACATCAGGTCGCATACAAAACCCCACACGTCAAAAGCTATTGATGCAAACGTGATTCTTATTACAGCTCCGCAGGGCGTGACCCTTGATCCGGCCGCTAAACGGAGCGTTCGGGGAACGCTCCCTACATTTAGAATCAATTTGTTTATTGCATTCATGTTAGTCACTGGTCTTTGGTCATTGGGTACTTGGCATTTAGCATTACCATTGCTAACTGCTAATTGACCATTGCTAACTGGACATTGATCTTTTACGGGATCAGGCTCAGATCTCCCGAGTAGGCTGCCTCGAGGACCGGTTTCATCAGCCGATCCACATCCCCCTTCTCCGCATCCATGGGAGTGGGCATGTTCTGAAGCTTCATCTTGAGCTGGGGGTTCTTTGCAGCGGTAAGCATCCGGTCGATGTGCTCGCGCGTGGCTCCAGCCTCTTTCAATGTGATCGGGAAGTTCAGGTCCTTTGCAAAGGCGATCATCCCCTTTGCCACGGCCAGGCCGAGATCCCTTCCGGTCATTCTCTTTACATCTTCCGAGATGTAACCAGCCTCTTTAAAAACATCCGCAGCAATCTTCAACTGGTTCTGGACTACCGGAGCGAAGAGAACGGTATAATAGGGATTGAGCAGGGCGCAGGCCCTTCCGTGGCTGAGGATATCGATGAGGGAGAAACTTCCTAAATGAGGCCCGCTCGTCCCACCCAACATAATGGAATATCCTCCCAGATCCGTTCCCAGGCCGAGCGCTATCCTCCCATCGAGATCCCTCTTATCCTTTTTCACTTTCTGAAGCCCGTAGACGACCAATCGGAGGCATAACTCCGCCACGTCCTTCACCTTCTCATAAGCGGCGCCACTTGTCCCCGTAAAAACTTCCCACGCGTGAGCGATCCCATCGAGGCCGCCATCGAGGGTCAGGCTCATCGGCGAATCGAGCGTAAGGCCGTAATCGAAGACCGATAAAGGAGGGACAATGGCTTCATCAACAATCAACTTCTTTTGACCGGAAACCGGATCCGTGATGTTCGAATACTTGGTCAGGTGAGCCCCGGAGCTCGATGCCGTCTGCACAGCAACGACTGCCTTCACCGCTCTCCCCGTCTTTTCCCTGATTTTTGTCACGGTTCCCGTTCCAAAGTAGGGCTCGATCGAATCGGCATCCCCCGCTCCCGCACCGAGGATCTCCATCACCTCCGAGGGAGCGTAGGTATTGAGAACCGCTGCTGCCTTGCTGGCATCGATGGTACTCCCCCCTCCGAGGGCAACGATGAGATCGGATCTCGACCGGGCCACCTGGAGAGCGATCCTGTAAACGTCTTCACGGGGAGCATTGGGTCTGGCACCGCAAACCAATTCAAAATCGACGCCGTTTGCCTTAAGACTCGACTTCACCCGCTCGAGCGGTTTATCAATCCAGACCTGGCCGAGCTCGGTGACGACCAGAGCTGCCTTCTTGCCGTACTGCTTTGCGTAATCGCCTGTTTTCTCCAGGGCCCTTTCACCGAATGTGTAGGAGTCCCCTTTCCAGTCCTTCAAGATCTTCATTGCCCTCTCGACATTTTCCTTCATCTCTCTCCCTCCAATTCTTCGTGGAATGAAAGGTGATTCTATCCAATTTTACAGTTTTTTACGTTAAACCATTTCCGCTCAAAAAGCAACTTCACCGCCGGTGGTCCGCAACCTCAGTGCCGGCCGGAGCTTGTCAAATCAACTTTGAGAAGGCTGTTGCTGGCGAAAGCCTTTCTTTTCTCCGTTTTTCTGAAGGGGCTTTGGAAGACTCCTATTTCCAAAGGGGATATGGACGATTTTGTAGTTATTAGTATTACTTTGTAGCTATGAGTATGTATATGGTCAAGGCTTTACCAGCATGCCCAATGCTCCTCTGAAGGGACCCGCTTAAAGGGAAAAAAAGTGAAAAAAAGTGTTGACAACCTGTTCTAAACGTAATAATAAGTTCGTTCATGAGGTGACGGGAAATGAAACATAATTGCCTTTCTGCCCAAGATTCATCGAAAAGGAGGCAAGGAGATGAAAACGGGTGACGTCCGGAAGAAGGCCTCGGTATGGGTTGTTACGTTCACGATTTTTTCGATTCCCTTTGCGCTGCACGCTGCTGAGTGGAAGCCAACCAAACCGATTCAATTCATCGTTCCCTATGCTCCTGGCGGAGGGAGCGATGTGCTCGCCCGGTCCATTGCCAAAATCGTCGAGGACGAGAAGCTCTCGCCTGTGCCCCTCATGGTCAGTAACCAGGCAGGAGGAAGCGGTTTAGTGGGGACGACAAGCGTCGCTCAGTCCAAAGGCAACGTCCATATGCTCCTGACGTTCATCTCCGGCCAGGTAGCTGCTCCACTGGCCGCGGGAAAAGGAGCCGCCACGTATCACGATCTCTCCATGATAGCCGGGCTTGCCATCGACGAACAGCTCATCGTTGTGAAAACCGACTCACCTTTGAAAAGCCTTGAAGACATCGTGGCGACGGCCAAGCAGCGTCCCGGGGCGATGACCATTGCAGGGACGGCCACCGGTCAGGAAGACCATATGTGTAACCGCCTTTTTGAACGGGCTGCCGACATCAAGCTTCGTTACGTCTCCTTCAACAGCGGCGGGGAATGCATTACAGCCCTCCTGGGGGGCCACGTGGAAATGATCTGGGCGAACCCAAGCGAATTCGTGCCCCAGTGGGAAGCGAAGATGGTCAGGCCCGTGGTCGTCGCCAAGGACAGTCGCCTTTCCATGCTGCCCGATGTCCCAACGTTCAAGGAGAAAGGTTACAATGTCATCTTCAAGATGTTCAGGGGAATGGCTGCTCCTTCGGCGATTCCACCTGAGACCGTCGCTTACTACGAGAATATGATGAAGCGCATGGCGGAATCGCCCCGCTGGAAAGAAAAATATCTGACCCAGTACATGCTCAGTCCGATGTGGATGGGAAGCAAGGAGTTTACCCAGTTTGTCGCTCAGAATGAAGACCTTTTCAGGGGCATCCTGAAGGAACTGGGACTCCTCAAGTAAAACAGGAACGGACTTCATAGGTTCATTTGAAGGGAGTCCCTGGAATTCCTTTTTAAAGGGTTGTCAATGTGGCTCGCTGACCTCATCTCTGGATTGGCCGTCCTGACCCTGGGGGTCGGGATCGTCTATTTTTCAACAGACCTCACCTACATGTCGGAATATGGTCCCGGACCCGGATTCCTGCCCCTTTATCTCGGCCTGGGACTTATCGCCTGTGGTATTGCTGTTGCCGTCAAGATTTTAAAGAAGCCTGAGAGAGCGGAGAAATTCTTCAAGCCCCGAACTATTCTCAATGTCTATGCATTAATCATCATTGCCGTCACCTTCGTTCTTTTCCCGGTTTTCGGATTCTCTATTGGCCTTGGACTCTATGTGGGGGCCACCATGCGCGCCATAGGCAAACACCGCTGGCTCACCTGCGGCCTCACTGCCGCGGTCACGGCGGTTTGCATTCACTTCGTCTTTGGCCACTGGCTCGATATTCCTCTCCCGACCGGGATCGTCGGTGGATGGATAGGATGGTAGGAAGGACGAAACAGTGGACCTGCTTCATCATCTTTATACCGGTTTCGCGATAGCCCTCACCCTGAACAATATCCTCTATTGTCTCGCCGGCGTCTTCATGGGCCAGATCGTCGGCGTCCTGCCGGGCATTGGCGCCCCCACTGCGATCGCACTCCTTCTCCCTATCACCTTCTCCGCCAACCCGACCTCCGCCCTCATCATGTTTGCCGGCATTTACTACGGGGTCGCCTACGGAGGAACGATCACCTCGGTCCTCATCAACGTGCCGGGGGAATCCTCTACGGTCATGACCTGCCTCGATGGCTACCAGATGGCGCTGAAGGGACGCGCGGGTGCTGCGCTGTCCATTGCAGCCATCGGCTCCTGGATTGCCGGTACGGGGTCCATCATCATCCTGATGACCTTTGCCCCTGCCCTGGCGAAATTCGCTCTCCGCTTCGGGCCACCGGAGTACTTCTGTCTCGCCTTCATGGCATTCGGTCTTCTTACCGTCTTCGGTGGAGACCAACCCATCAAGACCATGATCACCACCCTCATCGGCCTTTTTCTCGCAACCATCGGACTCGATGTCGTCAGCGGCAAGCCCCGCTTCGCTTTTGACATTCCTCAACTGCTCGGAGGGATTGATTTCATCGTTATCATCTGTGGCGTTTTCGGAGTTGCAGAGGTCTTTAACAGCCTCGAAGAACCGGAGGAAGGGGAACTCATCAAGGGCAAGGTGCGCCTCCGGGACCTTTTCCTGACCATGGACGAATGGATCGCCTCCCGGTGGGCCATTGTAAGGGGTTCGGTTATTGGATTTTTTATCGGCCTGATCCCGGCAGGAGGCATTACTACTGCATCCTTTATCGCCTACCTCGCGGAAAAAAGGGTCTCAAAAAGGCCTGAACGATTTGGCACAGGAGCGATCGAGGGGGTCGCAGCACCTGAGTCGGCGAACAACGCTGCATCGATCAGCGGGTTTGCCCCCCTGTTGGCCCTGGGGATTCCGGGCTCGCCCACCACGGCTGTGATGCTGGCGGGGTTCATGATGTGGGGCATACGTCCCGGCCCTCTTCTCTTTCAGACCAATGCAAACCTCGTATGGGGTTTAATTGCCAGTATGTATGTCGGCAATTTTTTGCTCCTCCTTATGAACATCTTTCTGATCCCACCTTTTGTGGCCATCCTTCGCGTCCCATACACCATCCTCATGGGTTTTATCGTCATCTTCGCCTCTGTGGGTGCATTCAGCGTCAATAACAATCTCTTCGATGTCTGGATGATGCTCGGTTTTGCTTTGCTCGGCTATGTCATGAAGAAGCTCCAGTATCCCATCGTCCCCCTGGTTTTAGCGATGGTCCTTGGCCGCCTCGCGGAAAACTCTCTTCGTCAGGCCCTGACCATATCCGGAGGAAGCCTCGCCATTTTCTTCACCCGGCCTTTCTCTCTTATCTTTATCGCCGTGGGAATTTTTGGCTACATGACCCCAGTGCTCCGCTGGGCTTTGAAGGGAAGGCGACGGGTCAGCGTCGACGTTGCCCCCGATTCATAACCTACCCCGGAACCACGGCCTCCTCTACAAAACCCGAATCCGAAACAAATCCGAATCTCGAATTCTCCAAAACCTCAAACAAAAGCAATCCAGGCTTCAGGCTTCGATCATCAGGAGATTATTTCGAAGTTGGGATTTCGTGCTTCGGATTTGAAATTTACCGCAAGGTGGGGTGTCTGTAACCCTGGAAGTCCTTATTCCCTCGAACAGCGGCATTGTAATCAACGAGGCTCGAATCGTGGTGGCGGGCAAATTTTTGAAGGGCCTCAAGCTGAGGCCTGTAGGCAGAACCGTTCAGGGGCGTTCTCTCTTCGGGATCCACCTTCAAATCAAAGGCCCAGAACCGGTCCTTCTTGAGAGAATACTGGACCTTAACCTGATCATTATCAAGGGATGAGATCGATCCCTCATGCCCGTAAAAGAAGAGATATTTTCGCCTCAGTTTGTGCTGATACAACGACTCTCCATCGAAAAGGGCCGGGCTGTAGGGGATACCCATCGCGTCCAGAAGAGTTGGCAGGAGATCCACATGGCTTGTCGGAAAATCAAAAAACCTGGGCTTGAAAAGACCCGGCTGATAGAGGATCGCCGGACATTCCAGGTTCTCGTTATAGCTATATCGAAAATGCATATAATTATCAGGATGGTGCTGACCGAAGGCCTGCCCGTGGTCCCCCACAATCACGAGAATCGTACGTTCGAGCTTCCCTTCCTTTTCCAGATGATCATAGATTCGTTTGATCATCTGGTCCAGAAGGTTGAGATTATTATAATAGCGGGTGATCAATCGACCGTCATTCTCCCTTACCTCGTAATCCGGGCCATAGTCAAAATAGGGGAAGTGGGCCACAAAACTGACGTAGATGCCCATGAAGGGTTCTCTGGCATCGCTCAATCTCTCGAGAAAGAAATCGACGGTCTCAACCTCATCCCGGGCCACATAACGGCCAAGTGATTGATGAAGCTCCTCCCTGACTTTCAGGTTCAGATTCTCATAGCTGTGAATCTCCGGGAGCCCGGTGTTTCGAATGAAGGCGCTCGGAAAGAACCACGTAAGAGGGGCGGGAGTAACAAGGAACGCATCGTAGTCAGGAGGCATAAAATTATACAGGGACGGGACGACCGCGTCCGGACGAAGGCCGAAATTCTCCTGGTGGAAAAAATCGTAAAGGCCGCTCATTAAAGAGAAGAAAGCCTTGGTGCTGAGATTCGAGGTGGTAAAGTGATTTCTCAAAAACCAGCCTTCCTTCGAAAGTCTGTAGAGAAAGGGCATTGGCATCGGGTTGCCGTAGTCCGTGTCAAAAATGTATCGGGCCCCCACAGATTCCATGACGAAGAAAACAAGATTCCACGGCTCGGTCCTTCTGCCGGGCAGAAATTTTAATGGCTTCGCTGCATGGGCGTACGTGGCACCGCTGAGATGGATCCCCTCTTCCTTCTCGTCAGCGGTTAAGATCCCCCGGCCTCCGGAGGGATGCTTTTGAAGCACGCGGTCCGCAACATCCGAAAGCAGGAAGAGAGCGGGGTTCAACCGTATTTCAGCAGGGGGCCGATCACCCTTTCCACGATGCTCTGTTCCCCCGAGGACTGATCCTAATGTCAAAAGGGCGATCATGACCAGAGCAATCCCTCCCATCCAGACCCGAAGCCGGGGGGGAGACAGAAAGACCAGCCAGAAAAGCCCGATCGGAAGCAGAATAAAAAAGAAGTCCTTAAACTCCATCAATCGAAGGATCACGAGCAACGAGAGGTTCGCAACTCCTTCCAGGATCACTGCGGATTCAAGTCCGGTCTGTCCGTCAAAGAGCAGCCGCCCATGAAGCCCGTGTGCGAGGAGTAGAGCCATCAGGAAGATGTGAAGGAAGACGTACCCTGAAACCCTGAAGAGTCGACGGACACTCCCTTCGTTTGCGAAATATTCGACACAGCTCAGGAGACTTGACGCGAAGAAGAAGAGAAGGATGGCCGCGAGGTCACCGGGCAGATACTTGACCGCAAACAAAAGCGGATGCAGTTTGGGAGAAAAATCGAAGGGCCTGACAGGGCTCGTAAAAAGGCGGTAGGTCAATTGAATCCGATAAAAGAGGACGAGAACCAGCATGGAAATCAGAAGGGCAATGGACGCCCGGTTCGATGAGACAAATCGCGTGAACAACCCGGGGAATCCATCGGGGTGGGACTTCGTCGTTTTCTGAACCATTGCCGGAAATTGGGATGACGCGTCTTTCTGGCAGAGGATTAATAACGGCTCCTGCCGCCAAAGCCCCCTTGCCCTCTACCGCCCCCGCCCCCGCCGCCGCCACTTCCTCCACGGCCTCCGGATCTCCCGTGATCGGCGCGAGGCCGCGCCTCGTTTACGGTTAGTGCCTGGCCCTGGAGTTCCTTCCCATTAAGGGTCTTGATCGCCGTCTGGGCTTCAGCGGAGTTTGGCATTTCAACAAATCCGAAACCCCTGTGCTGGCCGCTATATTTGTCGCGAAGAATTCTGGCAGAGCTTATCTCCCCGAATTCCTCAAAGGCCTTTCGCAGATCGTCCTCAGTCGCATTAAATGACAGATTTCCGACGTAGATATTCATCCCTGTCCTCCCTCTTTTCTGTCTGATTTCTTGAGAAAAAACCGCAAAGAAGTTGTTTAGAGTTCTCTGCGGTTCCGCTGGTCTGCCGAAAAGGCTCTATGCAACTTGGTTGGTTACACTATTATAGGAGACCTGAGACTCAAATGCAAGAAAAATGTCCCGCTTTCTTACTTCCTCACCAGTTCGATTTCCACATAAATGTCTACATCGTCACCCACGACCAGACCACCGCTATCGAGGACCTTATTCCACGTGAGACCGAAGTCTTTACGGTGAATTCTCGCCGTTCCCGTGGCGCCACGGCGCACACCTCCCCACGGGTCCTTCACCTCAGGGGTAGGTCCCTCCACATCCACCGCCACCTCCCGGATGACGCCGCGGATGGTCAGGTCCCCTATGACCCTCAACCTGTTGGGATCGGTCCTTGTCACCTTCCTGGATACAAAGGTGATGGTCGGGTATTTCGCCACGTCGAAGAAGTCTGCGCTTCGCAGGTGCTCATCTCGCTTCGCATGCCCTGTATTGATGGAAGCGGCATCGATGGTCAGCTCCACCTTCAGGGTGGTCGGATCTTGCTCATCAATGGTCACCACCCCTTTCGACTTCCCGAAATCTCCCTTCACATTCGAGACGGTCAGGTGCCGGATCTTAAACTGCAAGTTTGAATGATCCGGGTCCATTTGCCAGGTGGATGCAAAGGTAAGAGCCGGAAGGGCCAAGGTAATCAGTGCGGTAACCGACAGGATGTTGCGCTTCATGGTCGTTTCCCTCCTCTACGTAGTAAGAAACCTCTAACCTAAATATAATCATACCGCTCCGACTTGTCACCCTGCGGGACATCACCCATTCGTGAAATAGAAACTTGTTTTTGGCTTGTGGGTGTGATACATGACTTGAACAGACAGGGAGCGACAGGAGATGAAAACACGTTGCCCTTTTTGCCATACCGAAATGGAGATCTCCCGGAAAGCTGGAGAAAAGGGTTATTGCCGGTGTGGTGCCTACGGCGAGATCGATCTCCTGAGCCATGCCCGTCTCTTCCTTGAAAGGGCGAGAAAGGCCCTCGGCATCGATACGATGGCGACCGGCCCCGGCGTCGAGGTGGTGGATGGAGGAATGCTCTTTGAGGCGGAAGGAGAACCTGCGATCATCCAGTGGGCTAAGAAGCCCATTCCAACATAATGCCCGATGCCCGGAGGACACCCACGCCTGCGTGCCGAAACGCGATACCAGCGCCAGACCTGCATGGGCACTCTGGCGTGCAGGCACGAACCATGAAAATCCCCCCACACCCCCCTTTGCCAAAGGGGGGCTAAGTTACCCCTCCCTTTGGCAAAGGGAGGTTGGGAGGGATTTTGAAGAAGCGTATTTTCTAACTAATGCCCCATGCCCGGAGGGCACCCTCGAACCATGAAAATCCCCTTTAATTTCCCTCTCCCGCTGGCGGGAGAGGGTGGGGGTGAGGGTGAGTCAAAGCCTTTGCCCCCTCACCTCAATCCTCTCCCACGGAGGGGAGAGGAGGTATTTGAGGTTATTTTCTACATAATCACAGAGAGGTTGCCCACCGCAT
>Ga0209777_10001942_pt1 | contig 28366 bp, 24 predicted proteins | sample FrelakmetHBP12HB_FD_187147 | JGI IMG/M metagenome (GOLD analysis project Ga0209777, IMG submission 187147) | Freshwater lake sediment microbial communities from the University of Notre Dame, USA, for methane emissions studies -HBP12 HB (SPAdes)... | ecosystem: Environmental > Aquatic >...
TATTCCCAAAATTTCCTCCGACAAGGTGCTCGGCAAAGAGCCGTTTCCCTATACGTTCGAACTCAGTAGAATACATTCAGAACACCACTTTTTCCCACAGAATTCTTTTCCATATTAAACGATAATTGCATGCGCCTGCCCTTATATATTTGATAAACCTTTCCTGAGTTGTCCTGTCGTATATGCCATGCCGCCAGCACCTCCATTCATTTCCATCACAGGTGTGGTAAGGGATTTCAAACATCGTGTTTCTACACATAAAATCCCATATACCGGACTGAATTTTCAATTTCCTGCATATGTCTTGCCGGAAAAATTGTGTAAAGGGAACGGAGTCCCTTTTTTGGGATTTGCAAGAGCATATTCAACGTTCTCCCATCGGCTCTGGCGGGTAAGGAGTGCCCCCCATCATCATTTTGTCTGTGTTTCCCAGCCACCATTCTATCTCACCAAAGCGGTTGGTATGCAACAGAAGAGGGGTTTAATTTTAACGGAACTGGATTCCGACATCTTTCATCTTGTTATATCGCGCAATATTCAGAAGCAGGGGAGTTAGGGACTCAACCAGGTTTGAAGCCGCCAGGGGACCTGCATCAAATGCCTGAAGTTTTGAAATGCGGTTGACAATTTCCATAACCTGCTGTTTTGCTCCTTGATCATCCCCACAGACAGGCACCGAGTAGTTGAGCTCTTCATCAAGCAGTTTCCAGCGATTTGCCGCAATGGTATTAAATGCTGTGCAGATCCTGGCAGACTGGGGAAGAAGCCGTCTTATCAGGAGTGCAGCAGAACCTTCGGCAGGAGGAACGAAAGTGAAGAAATCCCGTTTTTCCATCGGATTTACCGGGCTTATTACTATCTTCCCTTCAAACCCACCGAGGGTTTCTAATGTTCCGAGGAGGTGCTTGAAGGGAATTGCAAGGATAACGATATCTGCATCATCCACAGCAGTCTGATTGGAAACTCCTTTGAGCGAACATTTTTTTCCTCGTTTTCTTAAGGTTTCAATACCGATCGTACAGGTAGTTTCAGCTCTGTCTCTCTCCCGCGAACCAACAATTACATCGAATACGGGGGAAAGGCGCAAAGCCATCCCTTCACCGATGTCTCCGGTCCCCCCCACAATACCAATTTTCACTTAACCCACCAGCGGCCTTAAGATTTTTTCGAGCGTTGCAGCGTCGGTAACCCCCTCAAGGGACTGTATAATCTTTCCATCCTTTTCAATTATGAGGGTGGGAACGACACGGATCCCATATTTTTCTGCCTGATCCATATGCTGGTCAACATCAACCTTTCGTATCTCGATTGCGTCACCCATTTTTTTTCCGAGTTCTTCTAAAATGGGTGTCTGCATCCTGCAGGGACCACACCAGGTCGCAAAAAAATCAAATAAAACCGGTTTGCTCATTGAACATACCCGGAAGAAGAGTCGATTAAAAAAAAGATAAAGGTATGGTATTTTATTTGGAGAGGATTTGCATGATAATTTTTCCATATGCGGGACGAGTGACAATTACACCAACCAGTACACCAAGGATAGTGATAATCGCAAATCCCTTGAGCGTTGATAAGTCCATCACTGCAAGGGGAGCCATTGCAATCACTACAGTTGCTGCGGCGATGACGATAATGCTCAACGCCCGGGAGAGCCGTTTTATATAAAGACTCGGTGAAGGAACCCTTCCTTCGTGCAGGATCTCATCCGTTATTACTACCAGCTGATCTATCCCGGTTCCGAGTACCGCGATGAGACCGGCGATTGTCGGCAGATCCATCTGGAACTGGATCAGGCTGATGAATCCAAGCAGGATGATAATTTCAGATGCATTGATCATGACCATCGGGAGAACAATACCGGGTTCGCGGTAGCGGTAATAAATGACACATCCGACCGTGATAAGTGCTAAGACACCGGCAAGAAGTGCCATCACCTTATAGTGCTCTCCGAGAGGCGCCGAGACACCCCCGGATCCTGCAATATTCACATCGACGGGTAATGCCCCGGCCCTGAGGTGGATTTCAAGATTGGTTGCCTCCTGGGTCCCGGACTTACCTTTTCCTGTAGAAGCGAAGAGCTGACGGATGGTATCACTCTGGAGTTTTCCTGCGAGATCTGCTGAGAGAGGAGCAGAGTAAACGGTGCTGTTATCAAGGAGCATGATCAGATTATGTTTCGCAGGGTCTGTAGTCGCGCCATATTTGATCGCGGCAGCGCGAAATGCATCAGCACCACTATCACTTAAGGTAAACCCTACACCCCAGTTATCGCTACCCGCTGGCTCCTGGCTGGGCACCTGGACACTGGTAATAGTATCACCAGACAGGACATGCTCGGTCTGGTTTCCGGTTGTCTGAATACGAATCTCGAATTTTCCCTGTTTTCCGACAATTTCCTGCGCCTCTGTCATATCCACACCGGCAAGTTCGACACGGATAAACCGGGCGACATTATTTAAACCGGTGAGAGTGTTGACCTTTGCATCCTTAGTCCCAAGCGTATTAATCTTATTTTCAAGGACACCCTTCACCGTGTCTGCCGTGGATTTTGATACACCTTGCTGGTAGGAGGTGAGCTTCCCCTGCTCACTGATGAAGATTGGTTCAAGTTCTGCCTGTGAATAGTATTTCAGGATTTCGAGATGACTGGGATTCGTGGATTCCACTACGACTACTTCGGTACCAAGCTTCTTGGAGAGATTGGTGACAAATGCTTCGACCGGTTGATTGGTAGTAAACCCTACCACTTCTGCGCGAAATTCGAGCTGGATCCATGAACCTTGCTGGAGGTCAAGCCCGTACTGGAGATTGGATGCAAGATGCCCGTCCTGGTCAATATGAGGGTATATTGCAATAACGGATAGGACAAGAAGTATGAGGAGCGTCGCAACTCTCCAGTCAGTGACAAGGGCTTTTAATTCTTTTGAGTTCATTTGCCACCTCCCTTCTGGACATACCATTTAAGTATGCCGACATTCGTGAGCCAGGTATTCATAATATCAAACAGAAGCCCGATAAGAAGCACGGTCGATATCTCCAAAAGGATCTGGATAGCCCCAAACCATGAGACGATAAGCATCGCCGCAGCAGCTGCAAGGGTTGTTGAAGTCATGATGATACCGGTATGGAATGCTCCAGAGAGTTTATCATTGAGCTTTCCCTGTCGTTTGAGTACCCTATTTGTGAGCAGGATATCGCTGTCAACCGAGTAACCGATCAACATAAGCAGCGCAGCAAGAGTACCAAGGGAGAGCGGAATTCCGATTATGTTCATTGTCGCAGCAGTCATTACCATATCAGCAAAAGCTGAAAGCACAACTGCTACTGCCGGAACAAATGTCCTGAATGAGAGGAAAATCACAATTGACATGCCAATGAAGGAAAAAATCAGGGCAAGAACTGCCTGTGATTGCAGGGCTTTTCCGAACGTTTCTCCGATTTGGTCAATCCGTGCATTAGGATACTTTTGGTTGACTAATGACGTGAGTGAGGTGTACTTTGCATCATCCATCAATCCAAACTTTAAAAATTTTCCGTTGTTCATATCACTTACTTCAATGAGGGGATAATTGGCAAAATAGGAAGTAATCTGTTCCTTGGTGTCAGTGGTAATAACCGTTACCGCAGTCCCTCCGGAGAAATCAATTCCTGGTGTAACCGGCATACCGGTTGCAACCGTGTTCAGAGCGATCAGAACAAGAGATATTGCCAGGATTACGAGAGGGATTATCACCAACTGTTTTGGCGAATATTTCTCGATGTTATAGTTGAACAATCCCATAGCGTAATCATCTGTTTATGAACAATTAAATAGTTACCAGAGTGCAACCTATCGGCTGGCAATCCATCTAGTTCCAGGAAGAAGTTCCATGAAGAGAATTATATTAAAACCTGCACAAAAAATATACATTCGCTTCAAAACCAATGAAATCTCCCTTTAAGGATTAATACGCGCACAAAATAAAAAAATATAAATAGAGAGACCTGTGACAGTAAACTTATGAGATCTCCTTCAGAGATCAAAAGAGTCGTTGAAGGACGGTTACAGTCATACCTTTCTCGGGATAGGACCGGAATCCGGCGCGAAGTGCTCAGACTTTTTGTTAAAATCAAATCGCTCACTATTGCGGAGCTCGTCGCTGAACTTCAGACTCAGTTTGCAGTTACATTCCATGCAATCGCTTCTATGGTTGGCATCATTGCCTCAAGAATCGGTATTCTCCACGCACTACGAAATGCTGACGGATCAAACACGTACGAACTCAAAGAAAAATATTTTGATGTAGTTGTAAGGATTGTCGGGGTTAATTAAAACCTCTGCCGATCCACAACGGTTTTTACTCTCCGTTCCTATTATTATAGCATCATGCATACCAAAGACAACGGCTGCATAAACGAGATTACTATTGTTCCGGAAGTAATCGAATATATCAACCAGCGGGACTGTGATTTTCGTATATGCACTTCATGCGGCGGGCCGATTCTATTACCCATCCGTGTTAAACCACCGAAGAAAACCGACCTCCTTCTCAACGCAGGGGATCACATGATCTATGTTTCTGTCCACCAGGCACGATTCCTCCATAGCATCCGGATGGACATGATCCCTTTTTTTGATGATGACGATAGTGTGGGACATGAATACGGATGAGTTTTGAAGAGATTCCCCATACTGCAGATGTGAAAATTCATGCATCCGCCCCTACGCTTGAAGCGCTTTTTTCAGAAACCTTCAATGCCCTGATGCAGGTGATGTATGGAACAGAGCGTGGCGATGGTACCATCAGGAAGATCAGGATCGAATCGACTGATAATGAATCGCTCTTGGCGGATTTCCTTTCTGAAGCCCTTTTTCTATCAGAAGTAGAGGGTCTCGTTTTTTCAGACGCTCGAATCAGGATTAACGGTTATTGTCTCATCGCGGAGCTCAGGGGGGAGTCTTTTGATCCTGCACGACATTCAGGCGGTTCAGAAGTGAAAGGGATCTCCTATTCGGGACTTGAAATCTTGCACGATGCGAACGGATATATGCTGGACATCATATTTGATGTCTAAGAATAGGCGAAATGAGGTGGAAGTATGCTTGAGGGTTTAAACCGTGTCGGGATATATGAATGGGAAGTACCCGTCGGATATGTTCCGGGCATGCGGGTTGCGGGAAGATTTTTTCTTTCTGAATCGTTAGCAAAAACTCTCGAACCAGGTGCAGTCCAGCAGCTCGCCAACGTGGCAACCCTGCCAGGAATTCTGAAAAATTCGCTGGCAATGCCGGATATCCACTGGGGCTATGGATTTCCTATCGGGGGTGTTGCTGCGTTTTCTGTTGATGAGGGGATTATCTCCCCGGGGGGGGTCGGCTTTGATATTAACTGCGGGGTCCGATTACTCTCAACGCCACTGCTCCATAAGGATGTCAGCGGCCGCCGTGATCTTATCGATGAACTCTTCCGTACGGTACCTACGGGTGTCGGCGCGAAGAGCTGCCTCAAGGTATCTTCACAGTCGCTCGATGGTATGATGGTAAAAGGCGCCCGATGGGCAGTCAGCGCGGGCTATGGTGTTGAGCGCGATCTGATGAGATGTGAAGAGGGAGGGTTCATGAATGCTGCAGATACTCGTTTCATCTCTGCAAAGGCAAAACAACGCGGAATACCACAGGGAGGGACGCTTGGATCAGGCAATCATTTTCTAGAAATTCAGGTTGTCCGTGAAATTTTTGACCCGGATGCAGCTAAGGCATTTGGCCTTACCTTAGGCCAGGTCTGTTGCATGATCCATTGCGGTTCAAGAGGGCTTGGTCATCAGGTGTGTACCGATCACTTAAAAATTCTCGAAAGTGCTACGAAAAAGTATCACATCACGATCCCCGACCGACAACTTGCCTGTGCCCCGATAACCTCACCGGAAGGAAGGGCATATTTTGGTGCGATGGCCGCCTCGGCTAACTATGCTTGGGCAAACCGGCAAATGATTACTCATACTACGCGTCAGGTACTCTCAAAGATGTTCAGGGTCGAATATGAGGAGATGCCACTTATCTATGATGTCGCGCACAACGTTGCAAAGATCGAGGAACATATCCTGGATGGAAAGAGCAGGAAAGTCTGTGTGCACCGGAAAGGCGCCACACGGGCCTTCGGGCCGGGATCACGGGATCTTCCTCCCGACCTTACTTCAATCGGGCAGCCGGTGATCATCCCTGGCAGTATGGGGACTTCCTCATATGTTTTACGCGGAACGCAGCTTGCCATGGACAGAACATTCGGGAGTACCTGCCATGGTGCCGGGCGAATCATGAGCCGCACACAGGCGAAAAAGACTCTTAACGGCAGGGAAATCACCGCAAATCTTTTAAAAGAAGGCATTATTGTCAGGGCACATAGTGAAAATGCTATCGCTGATGAAGCTCCGGGTGTCTACAAACCTAGCGATGAAGTCGTAAATGTAGTCCATGAGGTGGGGATATCCCGGCTCGTAGCACGCCTCTCACCTTTGGGGGTGATTAAAGGATGAGCTGTCGTGCAGCATTTGTCTGGCAGACAAAACAACATTTCAACCGGTATATCGAAGATTGCGGGATTTCGTGTGAACTTGTCACCCCACATATGCTTGCAGCACCTTTTTACCGGGGTACATTCAACTGCCTTATCATTCCCACGGGTTTTGCAAATCCTGCCTATTCAAACCTGCTCCCGGCACTCCGCTCTGCCTCTTCACGGATTAAAAAATTCATTGAAAACGGCGGAAACCTCCTCGTCTTTGGCGCTGCCGCCGATAAACCGGATGCCTATGACTGGCTCCCTTTCCCGGTAACATACCGGCATGACTGCCATCCGCGAAAGATTGAGTGCACATCAGATTCCGATTGCGGAACTATCATCGACGATTATGATCCAATGTCTGTCGAATGCGATGGTTCATTCCCATTCCACGAAGGAGAACGCAGGGGAATAGCTGAATCCTCTGATGTAATTATCGAAAAGAAGGTGGGTAACGGGAGAATTATCGTGACAAGCGTCCATGAATTTCCTTCACGGAGATTTTTGAAAGATTTCTGCAGCACAGGAAAAGAGACCCTCTTTTAATAAAAACAAATACTTCTCCTGCAAAATAATGGCGTAGAAACAACTCGCGTCCAACTGGGAGATCGGGTTTGCACAGTCAAATCGTTCGTTTACGATTTTTTTTGGAGCAGACCTGGATTTTCAAGTCCGGTAGCATAAGGGCACGCCAATATTTTGAAAAATTATATATCCTTCTTAATTTCTGCTCACTTCAATACGCATTATTTATTAACTGATATTGAAAATTCAGCAATGATTTTGAAGGTTTATTATATTTTTACTTCACTAGTATGTATTAATGGATTTGGCCAGCTTTAAAAAACACCAGTCTTACATTATTGTTGCAGTCATCCTCATTTTTATGGGGATTGCATTTGTTCTACGGATGATCCCCGCATTTTTCATCAAAGATCCGGGATTTTTATATACGTATGATACGGATTCTTGGTATACACTGAGACAAATTGAGGTAATGATCCATAATTTTCCCCAGTATAACTGGTTTGACCCAATGACTGCTTATCCGACCGGAAAAGTAATCGACTGGGGACCACTCTATCCGTTTACTGCTGCAATACTATGTCTGATTACCGGAGCAACCACACGCAGTGCGATTGTTTTTACCGCAGGCTGGGTCGCCCCGCTCATGGCCATGATTATGGTCCCGGTGATGTTTCAGCTGGGAAAAACTGTGTGGAACTGGAAGGCAGGAATTATCGCTGCAGGACTGATTTCAGTTGTTTCAATCCAATATTTTTCCCTCTCAGTGTATGGATGGGTTGACCATCATATCGGGGAAGTCCTTTTCAGCACACTCTTTCTCCTTTCCTATATTGCAGCAATTTCGTATGTGAAAAACCACCCGGTGAATCTGAAAGAGATTAAAAGTCTAACACTCCCGGTGATCCTCTCAACCATAACCGGCATAATTTTTTTCCTTGCTATTCTTACGTCAACCACCGTAATTCTTACTCTCGTCGTTATTGCGATCTATACCTTTGTCCAGTATATTCTGGATTATTTCCTGAAGCGCAATTCCATTTATTTATCAGTAGTCAATGTAGTATTATTAACAGTATCAATAATTCTCCTCTTCATCTTTGGATTCAAATCTGAGGGTCTGTCAATAACCCGATATTCAATCGGAATACCATACTTACTGCTCGCACTCATCGCTGAAACGATAGGGCTGTTTATTCTTTCATCCCTATTTCAGGGTAAAAAAATCACATACCTGATGAGTCTTGTCGTACTTTCTGTTGGGAGCTTTACTTTTATGCAAATCTATCCGCCTCTCCAAACCTTAAGCCAGCAGGCGATGGTACTTTTTTTCGGCTCCTCAGAATATTCGGTAAGTGTCGTTGAGACACTTCCCTGGACATTGTCAGGTGCCTGGGAAAATTTTAATGGTGCACTTATCCTGATGGCCGGGGGATTGCTGGTGGTGGGATATTATGCTGTGAAAAAAAGAGAGAATGAGTATTTTTTCCTGTTAGTCTGGTCAGTGGTGATGCTTCTCGCGACTATCCGGTTCCAGCGATTTGCATATTTTTTTACCATCAATGTTGTCTTACTGACAGCCATCTGTATCGCTGAACCACTTAAATGGGAAGATTCAGTAGCATGGTATAAGTCAGCAGTATTTTTCAGGCTTTTCAGATCTCAGGTATCGTCTATCGATGGGGTAAGTGATAAATCGAAAAAAAATCCTGCAGCTTCAAAACAGGATAAAAAGAAAGCTGCAAAATATCCCAGGAAAAAAACGTTACATTATTCTGATATAATTAAAAATTTTACGATTCTTGCAATCATGCTCCTCACATCCGGTCTCGTAGCATTTTCTGCCATTCAGGAAATCCAGTATGGTTTCAGCACTCCACGTAATGAAATCTCCCACGACTGGATTGAATCGCTGGAATGGATGCAGTCAGACACGCCCCAGACCGGGGTCGATTACTATAAATCATACGATGCACAGGGGTTCACGTATCCAGCTGAATCATACGGGATCATGGCCCTCTGGGATGCCGGCCACTGGATCACCTTTTTTGCACACAAAATTCCCATCACTAACCCATTTCAGGATAATCTTGGCGGTCCCAATGGTACTGCTGCATTTTTCCTTAACATGAATGAATCGAAAGCCAATAATATCCTAGGGAAGCTGGGAGGAAAATATGTCGTCACCGATTCAAAGATGGCGGTTGATACGTTCACGAATCTTGTGCCATGGCAAAGTAATTCTGTCGACATCTCCCCATACATAAAATATTTCCTCACATCGGATCCAAATGATGTCCTGAAACTGAAAATAATCCATAAATTCGATGATGATTATTTCCAGACAATGGTAGTGCGTCTCCATAATTTTGATGGATCCATGACACTTCCAGGAACGGTGGATTATGTCCAGTATGAAATACGGCAGCCCACCGGACGTGAGACTTCAGAAATAACAGGTTTTGCCCGGGTAATCACGGATGACAGATCAATCAATGCATCGGGCCTCGACAATACGACGCCCCTCATGAAAGAAGGCCCGGAACTCCTTCCCATACAGTATGCAAACGTGTTTTCTGCTCTTCCGAACAAGCCAGTACAGAAGGTTCCTGCACTAGAACATTACCGGCTTATTTATGAATCGGAAGAAGATGCACAAGTCATACCATTTCCCGAATCCATACCGATCACTCTCCCCGGGATCAAAAATGTGAAAATATTTGAATTTGTCAAAGGTGCTCACATTTCCGGGGGAGGCATTATCGAGCTGCCTCTTGTTACAAATACCGGGCGGGCATTTATGTACCGGCAGGAAAGTGAGAACGGTGAGTTTGTCGTTCCCTATTCGACCGAGGGTAATCCGTATGAAGTTCGTGCAACTGCCGAGTACCATATCGTGGATACATCGCGATACATAACCGTAACAGAAAATGACGTAAAAGAGGGCAACCAAGTCATCGGATAGATGATTATTGAAAACGGGTTAATAAGGAAACGTTGAATTTTTACCCTGTTATCCGAACGCGCTCTTTGTTATCCAGCAATCACTGTATGATAAAAGGCTTCTATATCCAAGGTAATGTGCTCCCAGTCAAATAATCCAGCAGAGAGAATACAGGAATTTCGCATCTCTTCGTGGTTCTGGAGCGCCATCCAGATTGAAGCGGCAAGATCTTTGGCAGACAATGAACACTGAAATCCATTGTTTACGGTAATTAAATCACGGATCGCATTAGCTGGATGATTAACAGTGACAACTGGGAGCCCGCATGCCAGTGCTTCAAGTGCGGAAATCCCGAACCCTTCCCTCGATGAAGGAAGCACAAATACCTTTGAAGACTTTAACAGGGCAATGAGATCATCATGCTCATCCGCAAATCCGCGTAAAGACACCAGATCTTCAAGTGAGAGATTGTGGATCAGAGCAGAAATCTTTTCTCGCTCCGGTCCACTGCCGATAATGGTCAGCTTGATATGGGGGTGTTGCCGGGAGAGTGAATGAAATGCCCGGACGAGAAGTATAACATTTTTTTCTTTGATCAATCGGCCCGCAAATATGATATCTGATTGTTCCAGTGACGGAGGGATTGATCGTATATATGATATATCAATCCCTACAGGAATTACGGTAGTCACGGGTTTCTTAAAACAGGTTTTGAAACGGCTTGCCGTTGTCGCTGAAACGGTTATCGTAGCACAATTAAAAGTTGCAATATCCCGTTCGATTACCTTCCCTAGTAGACCTGGATATCCCAGATATTCAAGCCAATAGTCTCCCCAGACTTCATACCACGTAATGACCAGAGGCGTTTTTTTGATGAGCGAGACGATCTTTGATGTGAAACAGGGAAAAAGGGGAAACTGCTGGCAATCGATAATGTCAAACTTTTCTCTAAATAAGGGAAATATGAGATATATGCTGAAATGGAATGCCTGCCATATCGACCTCCTGCCGCCGGTATATAGTTTTTGGGCGGGACAGACACCATGCAGCGTTATTCCCTCCCTGATAACTGTATCCTCGCCCTCCCAGAATTTCATTCCGAAAAGATGTACGTTATGCCCCTTGCGGGAAAGCCTCACGGCAAGCTCCCATACGCGTTTTTCGACACCGCCTTTCACATAAGGGTAGATGACATCGTAGACAAACGCGATCTTCATTGAGCGAACCTATATTTGATTATTATTTTCATTCAAGAGCATCATACTCTGGAATACGGCAAAGAGGAAGATCTGGATGCCGCTTACAATCAGGATAAGCGAGATAATTGCTGTGGAGATCTGGGAGAGAAAGCCAAAATTCATGGATATCCATGCAAACAGTAAGTTGATACCCACAAGAAAACCACCAACAATCAGAATTCCTCCAAGAAAAAGGAGTTTTTCGAGGTTGCTGTATTGCATAATCAGCATGATAATCCCATCCTTTTTTTCGTATCCGTGGATGACCGAATAGGTTTTCATTAAAAATCCCGTTAGGACTACCTGCAGACCACCTATGAACAGGATTGCTCCCAGGATAAAGGTGTGAAGGTGGGACGTTTCGACATTACCCCGGAGATAAAAAAATGCCATGAGCAAAACGCCGATCAGGGAAAATACCAGCCCCGGGATTGCCACAAAGGGGAGTGGTTTCATGAGAAGAATAAAACGGATGTGGCGCCAGCCGTCAGCAAAACTATGCAACTTGGATTGGGTCATTCGTGGATAATAATCGATGGGGACCTCAACAATTTTCAGATGTTCTTTTAGTGCCATAACGAGCATCTCCGATGCAAATTCCATACCGCCGGTCTTTAACTGAAGCCGGTTAAAAGCTTCTCGGGTAATAGCGCGAAACCCGCTATGAGCATCGGAAAAGTGCGTCTGGAAAATAACATTAATCATCCAAGTAAGAAGCGGGTTTCCAAAATAATGGTGAAGAGGGGTCATAGCCCCCGGATTGATATTGCCCTTGAACCGCGAACCGATTACAAAATCAGCCCCGCGTTTTAGGGGCTCCAGGAGTTTTGGAATATCATAAAAATCGTATGTGTTGTCCGCATCTCCGAGAACGATATAGTTGCCCTGTGCGTGTCTGAATCCTGCAAGATAAGCATTTCCGTACCCATTTCTTTCCGCACTTACGACATGCGCTCCAAGGGATCGGGCAATTTCTGCAGTCCGGTCTGTTGAGGAGTCGGCAACAATTATTTCACCGTTTATGGCATTTTTTAGGAATATATTCTGGATTTTTGTGATACATTCGCCGATGGTATGCTCTTCGTCGAGAGCCGGAAGTATGACGGATACATCAACTTTAGATCTCCTATCTGATTCCGCATCCATTGTCTGTCCCTAAACAGTTTCGTGCGATGGTAAAAATACCCGATGTTTTGATTCGGGAAAATAATTGGGAAAAACGGTCGGGATAACCTGTTACTGTTTTTCAAAAACGGGTTCATGATTTATATTCAGGTAATTCAGATGATTTTGGTCTTTTGATTTTCCATATGTGGTCTAGTTATTACTAAAAAAGGAGCGGACACGAGTACAAAGAGAGAGAATTAATTAACGTGGATGTATTGGGTTTGAAAATAATATCTTTTTTCCAATTACTGATGGAATATTTTAAAAATGTTCTTCGGCAAAAAGTGTTCTTATACAACTGCTATTTAAATGATCTTCTTTTTGGGTCCCGTGTTTAAGGAGAAGAATGCTTTAGATTTTGTGCGAACCAAAAAGTCGGTTTAGTCAGTCTCACCGATATTGGGAAGTCCATCTCTGTATCAACATCATTGTTTTCATACTACGTGAATTTTGTTAAGACGCTTACAAAATAACTATTACAAATCGATGTGAAATGAGATTACAGATTGAAATATGGCCAAAATCAAAAAAAGAAATGCTCGCGAATCAGATAATGTCGTAAACCGATGGAAATTATCGATAAAAAAAGAGCACCTTATACTTCTTGCCATTTTTTTATTAGCAATTTTTATCAGGATTCATGCAGATCCCAATATGCCGTTTCATTACGATCCCGGAAAGAACATCGTATACGCACGTGCGGCTATCCAGTCATTCCCCCTTGTCCCGCAATATAATCCGTATTTTAATCTCGGAGAATACTATGAGTATCAGGTACTTTTCCCATACACTGTTGCATTTATATACAAAATTTCCTCAGCGTCTCTCGTTGGAATTACCTCAGGGCTGGCGGTTATCAGCGGGGCAGCACTTTGCCTGACCGTATATGTCCTTTCTCTTGAAATATTCAATAACAAAGTAGCGGCGCTCGTCAGCGCATTTTTGATTGCGGTAAGTAAAATCCAGTTATTAGGATATGTGAATTATTATCCGCAGATCATGGCAATGACGATTATGCCCCTTGCATTCGTCTTTTTAATCCGTCACATCAAAACTGAAAAAGTTGAGTATCTCTTCCTTGTTACAGTTTTGTCAGCACTGATCACACTCGCAAGTTATATCACCGCGTTTGTCTATTTCCTGATAGTGCTGGCATCTTTGGGGCTCTGGAGTATTCGGGATAAAAAATTATTAAAGACCTTTGTTCTTCTACCGTTGATGACCGGGATCTTGCTTACATTTTTCTGGTTTCCCATCATGTGGCGTCATGGCGTTACACAATTTTTCACCACAGCAGTTGATGATATTATTACTTCTGCGCCGTCTGCTTTTACGAACCAGCCTTGGACATTGACGGAAATCGTAACATATTCAAGTGGTACAATTATCGCGATAGTCATTGGGATCATCGCATTTTTTCTGGTCAAAAAAATCCAGTGGGATTTTCAAAAATTCCTGCTTACGACATGGCTGGTTATTTCATTTTTTCTCATGGAATCCTTCTTGTTCAGACCGATATTATGGGTAGACCGCTACTTCCAGTTTTTTGATATAGTGCTTTTAACCGCGGCCGGGGTTTTTATTGTACTATTGATAGGCAGACTGAATTCTTCACAAAAAATTGATTTTAACTATAAAGGATATCTTTTGCTGTTGTTGCTGCTCGTTCCGCTTTATGGAGCGGTGAATTTCGATATTACCTTCGGGAAATGGGGTTATCCGTCAGATATTCCGACAGGTGAATATATGCAGGGTCTTCCTCCATCAAGCCTCGTTGTTGCCCCATCCGGTGTCCAAAGCTTCTGGTTCTCTGCGATATCCGGGATTCATGTTCTCGGAGGCGAGTCATCAGAAATGCTTGGGCCGGGATACCGGGGGGATAAAGATAGCGATGCAATAATCAATAGTCCGGATATCAACCGGAAAATAGAACTTATCAGAAAGTATGGGGTGAATTATATCGTCATTCCGTATCATGAATCCCGGAACCTGATGTGGAACCCTGCCATTGAAAAGAGTGGAATCGATGTGTTCAACAACCCGGCTTATTTTGAAGTTATAAAATATTCTACGGATGAGTATGGATCAACCGTATTATTAAAAGTCCGGGAAAATCTTACACCCAACTATAATGTCGAGGTGATCAACTGGAATATTACTATTGTGGGTTATTTGATATCAATTTTCAGCTTTTTCGGGTTTTTATATATGACCAGATCAAAAAAAGGATTTAGCGGGAAATTCCAATATCCGATTGTTTTGTGATAAAAAAGGTGATATGCGGAGATTGTCTGGATTTTGAATGCAGCTTTTTGTTATGGTATTTTCATTATCTCGCAGTTCTATCCGCTTATAAACGTTCTGACCCTTCATCACCCGGGCATTGTCACGAAACTGGATTTTTGGTAACAATAACATTTTGCATATGTTCATTTCAAATCAAATACAACTATATCTGGCACGGCGAAATATTGGAGAACTGACTTTATCATTAAAACCTCGGATCAGAGTACGCCATTTAGGGGAGACATATGAAAAAAATTCTTATTACCGGTATCAGCGGTTTTGTCGGCGGGCATTTTGTTCATTACCTGACCACGCATCACAATGATCTTGAGATCCATGGCATCAGTCGTTCGAAACCTGCATGGGATTTTATCCCTGGCATGCCAGAACTTAGCAATAATTCCCACTTCCATCAGGCAGATCTGATGGATATAACAAAAATCAAGTCTCTTATCGAAGAAATCCAGCCTGATTACATAGTTCATCTTGCAGCACAGAGTTCTGTTGCCGAGAGCTGGAAAACTCCGGTGGACTCTTTCATGAATAATACCAATATCTTTCTCAATATCATCGATACCGTCCGGATCAATGATTTTACTGCCAGAGTTCTATCCGTCGGCTCATCAGAACAATATGGGATCGTATCGGAAAAGGACCTTCCATTAAATGAAAAAAGTCTCCAACACCCTGCAAACCCGTATGCGGTGGCACGGGTGGCCCAGGAAAACCTGGCCCGGATTTATGCTGAAGGCTATGGACTTGATATCTGCTGTACACGATCCTTCAACCATTGTGGCCCCGGCCAGAGTGACCGGTTTGTTGTAAGTTCCATTGTAAAGCAGTTTGTACAAATTGCTCATGGTATCCAGAAACCTGTCATACATATTGGCAACGGAGCAATCGTAAGGGACTTTATCGATGTACGCGATGTGGTGGCGGTATACTATCTTCTCCTCACAAAAGGAAAACACGGGGAGGTATACAATATCTGCAGCGGACAGGGCCGGGCAATCCGGGATATTGTAACAATGATTTCAGGCATGCTCGACATTTCCGTCAAAATCAAACAGGAACAATCACAAATTCGGCCGATTGATAATCCCCGGATTGTCGGGAGCAATGAAAAGATCCAGCACGAACTGGGCTGGTACCCCACGATTCCTTTTGAACAGACACTCCAATCCATGTATGACTGCTGGGACATACTGTTAGAGCATAAATCAAAGACATGAGAACATGATTATTCATGACGCCAAAGGGTATGATATTGTTTTTTACTGATGCAAAAAAGGCAGGACACTTGTGTTGAAATCAAATGTTAAATTCAGTAACCTCGTCAAGGTCATATTCAATGCTGATCTCTGTGCTGCCACCTTGAAGGATCAGATATGAACGCTACAATGATTGAAAAGAAGTTCCCGAAAAAGGAATGGAAACTGGATTGATGATAATCGGTGAAATACCTTGAGAATTGCAATTTTTCACGATTATTTTGGCGCCATTGGCGGCGGCGAACGTGTTGTTATTGCCTTGGCAAAGATCCTTGATGCAGATATTATCACCACAGATACCGATGCGATAAAAAAATTTGATTCCAGTGTCCATGTCATAAGCCTTGGAAAGACGATAAAATATCCCGGGCTTAAGCAGATTTCAGCAACACTAAGATTTTATTTCTGTAATTTTTCGAACGAGTATGATTTCTTTATTTTCAGCGGCAACTGGGCTCATTATGCAGCGCACCGTCACCATCCGAATATGTGGTACTGCCATATTCTTGTTCCGGTGATGTATGAAAAGAGTATTCCTTTTATTTCAGAAAAAAGCGTTTTTGAAAAAAAATTTTTTTGGGTATGGAAAATTATTCATTCCAAAATCGATATCCAGTCCATTCGCAACATTGACCATATTATCGCAAATTCTGAACATATCAAAGAAAAATTAGGTCATTATTATCACCGCAATGCTGATGTTATTTATCCTCCGCTCGAGGTGGGAAAATTTTTCTGTAAAAGTTATGAAAATTTCTGGTTATCGGTAAACCGTCTCTATCCGGAAAAACGTATTGAGCTCCAGATTGAAAGTTTCAGAAAACTTCCTGATGAGACTCTTGTGATAGTAGGTGGATTTGCAGAAGGCGACCATGCCACCCCATATGCGGAAAAAATGCATACAGATCCACCAGTAAATGTAAGATTTCTTGGGCCTGTATCAGAATATGAGCTCATTGATCTCTATGCACGATGCCGAGGTCTGATCTGTACATCCATCGATGAGCCATTCGGTCTCACTCCGCTTGAAGCGATGGCAAGCGGGAAACCTGTTATCGCAGTCGATTCCGGGGGATTTCGTGAGACCGTAACACGCGACACGGGAGTACTCGTACAGCCGAATGTGGAGAGTATCTTCAATGCGATATGGCAGGTATCCAAAGATCCTGCACGCTACCATGATGCATGTATTAAACGGGCGAAAATATTTGATATGGCAATTTTCAAAGAAAAAATTCTTACTATTGTGTATTCAACGAACGATAAAAGTTACGCCAAAACATCATAATCGCTTGTTGAATGGCAGAATTGCATTTTTTATCAATACTATCCTTTTGTCTAACAACGCTTATCTGGCAAAAAATTTTATAAATAACCATGGAGTCTTCCATTCAGGGTGTCCATATAAAAAAGTTAAAAGTCGTATCTGATGAACGCGGCTGGCTTATGGAAATTTTGCGCTGCGATGATGAAATATTTCAAAAATTCGGCCAGGTTTATCTCACCACCGCATATCCGGGTGTTGTGAAAGCATGGCATTATCATAAAAAACAAATCGATAATTTCACCTGCGTGCATGGGATAATGAAAGTTGCCCTGTATGACGCACGAGCGGATTCTCCTACGTACAAATCCCTGATGGAACTATTTGTTGGAGAGAGAACCCCGCTCCTCATTCAGGTCCCTCCCGGTGTTTACCATGGCTTCAAAGCAGTCGGGAATGAAACTGCGTATTTTGTGAGCATCCCGACACTACCCTATGACTATAAGAACCCGGACGAATACCGTCTGCCTCCTGATTCACATGAGATTCCCTATGACTGGGGGCTGACACCGGGACTGAAGCATGGTTAAATTATGGGAATAGGAGTGCGTACAATGAAATTACTTGTTACCGGTGGTGCAGGCTTCATCGGGAGCAATTTTATCCAACATTTGATGGGTTCCCATCCCGACTGTGAGATCATCAATCTTGATGTCCTGACCTATGCCGGCAACCTTAATAATTTAAAAGGAATTGAAAAAAATCCCCATTATACTTTTATCAAGGGTGATATCTGCAACAGGGATATTGTCAATGCAATTCTTGACAGACACAAAATCGATGCAATCGTCCATTTTGCCGCTGAGAGCCACGTGGACCGGTCAATTTTGAATGCATCGGCATTTGTAATGACAAATGTCCTCGGGACCTATATCCTTCTCGAATGTGCCCGTATGCATACTATTCCGAAGTTCATCCACATATCCACTGACGAGGTGTATGGGAGTACAGTGGGGAAATCTTTTAAAGAGACGGATATTCTCTCTCCTTCAAGCCCGTACTCAGCAAGCAAAGCGGGATCAGATCTCCTAGCACTCTCGTATTTCACCACTTATAACCTTCCGGTCATCATCACCCGGTGTACGAACAATTTCGGACCCTATCAGTTCCCCGAGAAACTTATCCCGCTCTTTGTGACGAACCTGCTCGATGGGAAGAAAGTACCGGTCTACGGCACCGGGAAAAATATCCGCGACTGGATCCATGTGACCGATCATTGCCGGGCGATAGAGTTCCTGCTTGAACGCGGCAATCCCGGTGAGATTTATAATATCGGTGGAGGGCACGAGAGAACCAATCTTGAGATTACTCAGAAAATTCTGGACCTTCTTTCCAGAAATGATTCTATGATCGAGTACGTGACGGATCGTCTTGGACATGATTTTCGGTATTCCCTCGATTGCTCAAAGATGCGTGCACTCGGCTGGAAGCCCCAATACTCGTTTGACGAAGCGTTGAAGGAAACAATTACGTGGTACACCCGGAATGAATGGTGGTGGCGACCATTAAAGAAATAAATCCCGGTAAAATTGTCATTTTTGGCGCGAACGGAATGCTGGGGCATGCGCTGCAACAGGTATATCCGAAGGCACATTGTTTTGCGCACCGTGATGGGGAAATTACCGACGAAGATGCGGTCATGAAAATGGTGAAACGTGAACGTCCCGCCGTCCTTATCAATGCTGCCGCGTATACGGATGTCGATGGTTGCGAGGACAACCGTGACCATGCATTTGCGGTGAACGGACTTGCACCGGGATATATTGCCGCGGCCTGTTCGGAAGTCGGGGCAATTCTGGTGCATTACAGTACAGATTATATCTTCGACGGCACAAAGCAAGAATACTATGAAGACGATTCTCCAAATCCGATAAACATCTATGGTGAATCGAAGCTGCTGGGAGAGATCTCGATCAAAAAGAATATGGATGACTACCGTGTCATCAGGACTTCATGGCTTTTTGGACCTCATGGAAAAAATTTTGTGGATACGATCCTCGGGCTTTCATCCCAGATACCGGAAGTTCGTGTGGTAAATGATCAGATCGGAAAACCTACGTACACTGTTGACCTTGCACATGCAACGCCCGATGTTATTTCCCGTGCTCCGGGAGTTTACCACCTCACCAATGACGGTACCTGCAGCTGGTATGAATTCGCGAGTGCATTTATCCCCAACGCCACTCCCTGCACAACGAAGGAATTTCCCAGGAAAGCCAAACGACCTGCATATTCGGTTCTGGCGAACACAAAGACCCCCCCGCTCCGGCACTGGCGTGAAGCGGTCCGGGAATATATCCAGACAAAGAGGAATGTTGTATGAAAGGAGTGATTCTTGCCGGTGGAACCGGTTCCCGTATGTATCCTTTGACAAAGGTTACAAACAAACACCTTCTGCCGGTCTATGACAAGCCGATGATTTTCTATCCCCTTCAGACTCTGATCAATGCTGGTATCAGGGAGATCATGATTATCTCCGGACGCGGGCATGCCGGGCATTTCCTTGAACTGCTGGGTTCCGGGATGGAGTTCGGCGTTCAGCTCACCTATGAAATACAGGAAAAGGCAGGAGGAATTGCTGAGGCCCTCGGACTTGCGGAGAACTGGGCGGATGATGATCCCGTTGCCGTCATTCTTGGTGACAATATCTTCCAGGATTCCATATTATCCGCTACGACTTCGTTCAAGAAGGGAGCAAAAATCTTTTTGAAAGAGGTCCCGGATGCCCAGCGGTTCGGTGTTGCGGAAATTAACGGGGAACGTGTCATTTCTATTGAGGAAAAGCCGGAAAAACCGAAATCCCGGTATGCGGTGACCGGGTTGTATCTCTATGATTCCGATGTGTTCTCTGTTATCAGGACCCTCAAACCATCCGGACGCGGAGAACTTGAGATTACCGATGTCAATAATGCCTATATTAACCGGGGGGAGATGCAGTTTTCCCTCTTAAAGGGCTTCTGGAGTGATGCCGGTACATTCGACAGTCTCCTCAGGGCAGGTCTTCTCATCCAACAGCACCGGACTCAGGAAAAGAAGTGAACGTGAAGGGAAACGTGACCATCATCCTCTTTCATGATAAATCCTTTGCAGAAAAGAAGGGGCGACCTTGGATCAGGAGTCTGTTATCATGAAAGCAGCATCGCATGATCCTCTTGTCAGTGTGGTTGTCGTTAATTATAATGGACGACATCTCCTTGAGGATTGTTTTCGTTCGCTGACTCAACAGACATACCGTAATTACGAGATTATCCTCGTGGACAACGGATCGAAAGATGATAGTATCTCTTTCATGAAAGAACACTACCCCGATGTCCGCATCGTTCAGCTCTCTTCCAATACCGGGTTTGCCGGGGGGGCCAATGCAGGGATCCGCACCTCGAACGGCGAGTATATCCTGACGCTGAATAATGATACCATTGCCGATGCACACCTGGTCGAAGAGATAGTCCAACCGATGCGATCTGATACTCGTGTCGGCATGTGCGGTGCAAAGATGTTTTTACCCGAAGGAAGGATTAACTCAACCGGAATCTGTATTTCTCGAAGCGGTGCTGCATGGAACCGGGGCATGGGGGAAATGGATCACGGACAGTATGAGGTAGAGGAGGAAATATTCGGACCTTGCGCCGGAGCTGCATTATACCGGCGTTCAATGCTTGATGAGATCGGTCTCTTTGATGAGGATTTTTTCCTTTACATGGAAGATGTCGATCTCGCATTTCGCGGAAGGCTGGCCGGATGGAAGTGCATATATGTGCCAACGTCTCGGGTGCTGCATATTCATGGGGGGACGGCAGTGCCGGAATCTGCGGTTGCCGTCTATTACGTGAACCGTAATCGTATCTGGTATGTCGTAAAAAATTTTCCTGTTGGAACACTGATCACTTCAAGTCCCTGGATCATCGGAAGAACCTGTACCGTGATTCCGTATTATCTCCTGAGGGGAAACGGAGGAGCGGCACTCAAGGCGATATTTGATGCGTTTAAAATGAGTCAAAACATGATAAAAAAGAGAGCAACAACTAAAAAAAATGTTTCAGATGACATTGTTGGAAGATGGATCCTGACCTGGTGTGATTTCCTTTAAACCAAATATTTTCTGATTATCTGAATGTGAATTTATCCTGAAATGACATGAAAAGATATCGTTTTATGAAAAGCGAATACAAATACTATCCACGGTTGAGATTTTACAAAAATGACATCCATCTTTGACTACCGGGGACTTGTCTGGAATTTCATCAAAAGGGATATTTCCTCAAAATACGTGGGATCTCTCCTGGGATTATACTGGTCAATTATTAATCCGATACTGACTCTTATCATTTATATTATTGTCTTCGGGGTTTTTCTCAAAGTACGACTGCCTGGTGACACGAATATCTGGGATTTTGCATTATATTTTGCAGCAGGGTTTCTGCCGTGGGCCACATTCCAAGAGTCAGTATTGAGGACATCGCGGTCGATCATAGAAAATAAAAATTATATCAAGAAAGTTCCGTTCCCGAGCGAGATATTTCCCATCTATGTTATTTTATCGGAATCCGTGAATCTTTTTATCGGCCTTACTATCTTTTTCATGATGTTTTTGGTTCTCAAAGGAATACCGACCATCTTTATTCTCGTACTGCCACTTGCAATAGTTCTCCAGATACTGTTTACCCTTTCACTGGGTCTTTTCCTCTCCAGCGGGACTGTCTTTTTCCGGGATATTCCCCAGATGCTGGGTGCAATTTTCATGATCTGGTTCTGGGCGACACCGATAGCCTACACGGTAAATCTGATTCCGGCCGGATTCCAGTGGATCGTTGCATGGAACCCGGCCTATTACATGCTGGAGATCTACCGGGATGCACTGTTCTACGGGAAGATCCCTGAGCTCAGAATCCTTGTACCTTTCGGGGTATTTTCGGTCGTGCTCTTTATTGCAAGTATCTGGTTCTTCCGGAAAACAAAGCGCGGGTTTGGTGAGCTCCTGTGAATGCGATATCTGTCCATGAGCTTGGGAAAAAGTTCAAGTTGTTCCCGTCACCCGGCGGACGATTCCTGGAGTACCTGAGCGCAGGCAGGCTCACCCGGCATACCGATTTCTGGGCGTTGCAGGATATCACATTTGAGATTCCTGCCGGAACGACGCTGGGTATTCTCGGGCAGAACGGGTCCGGGAAGAGTACACTTTTAAGCATCCTTGCCGGGGTCCTTGAACCGAGCGCCGGCACCTTTGCGATCAACGGGAAAGTCTCGGCTATTCTCGAACTGGGGTCCGGTTTCCACCCGGAATTTTCCGGGCGGGACAATGTCTATATGTACGGCTCAATCATGGGGCTTTCCAAGCAGGAGATTGACAAACGGTTTGATGAGATTGTCCGGTTCTCCGAGTTGGGGGATTTTATTGATCAGCCCCTTCGCACCTATTCAACGGGCATGATAGTCCGGCTCGCGTTTTCAGTTGCAGTGAACGTGAACGCAGACATCCTGATTGTCGATGAGGCTCTTGCAGTTGGCGACGCGATCTTCCAGCACCGGTGTTTCCGGAAGATCCGCGAGATGCAGGAATCGGGAAAAACCATCCTCTATGTCGGCCATGATACGGAAGCGGTACGAAACCTTTGTACTCATGCACTGTTGCTTGATGGCGGGCGGATTATCGAGCGGGGTGATCCCAATACGGTTGTGAACAAATACAACGCTTTGATTGCCGAGCGGGAGCGAACATACAGCGAAGGGAATCTGATTGAGCATGGGGAGGTTCTGAAAGAGGGGTATAAGGTCGTGTATGATTTTATACGGAATCTTGGTGATGCCAAAATTGTCAACTCGGAGGCTGCACCGGTTCGGATACAAACGGTAGAGATCCAATCTACTCCCCGGCGTGTAATCTTTGCACATCCATCCTCACGGATAACATATACAGTTCCTGTTGAGCCTGATACATCACTTGCGTTTGCTATCGGGATTCTGCCTGCTGCCTGGGATAAGATCACGCAGGGTGTGAAATTCGATATTGATGTTGTGTGTGAGGGAGTGACTGAAAATATTTTTTCACGGGTGCTGCAACCCAAACGGAATATTGTGGACCGGGGATGGCATAATTTTCTTGTACCGCTGGAGAAATTTTCCGGAAAATCGGTTTCTATGACATTTAGTACGTCGGGTTCCGGTGAGGATCTGAGTTATTGTTGGAGTGCGTGGGGATGGGGGAAGATTACGCAAATCGCAAAAAAATCTGACATGGGAAAAGTATCACTTCTTGGAAAAACCTACAGGAGAGATCTTGAGGGATTGGCTGATTCTTCAGAACTGCTCACCGGTATTCGATACGGGAATAAAAAAGCTGAAATTCAAACTGTTGAATTTCTAGATAAAAACGGATTATCCAAATTATCTTTCCAGAGCGGCGAAGAAATAATAATACGCTATAAACTGGTAGCGCACCAGGATTTTGTTGATTCTTTAACAATAGGATTTATCATCAGAAACAAATTTGCCGAGATTTATGGAACAAATACCCGATGGCAGAATTGTGATTTGTATGGAATAAAAAAGGATGATATGCCATTTGTGAATATAAGCATGCAGCTTTCATTAGGAACAGGCACCTATTCACTTTCATCTGCAATTGGGATCATCCATCCAAGTTTTGAGGTGGAGGTATTGGACAGGATGGAAGACCATCTTATTTTCCATGTTAAAAATGATCAAAATATGATGGGAATGACAGATTTACATGCAAAAATTAAGATTGGATAATTATTCACATGGCAGAGAAAACTGTGGTATCAAAGGGAAATTTGCCTAAAGAAAGAGATATATGGAATCTCAGTGGAATAACTATTGTAATTAAAATTAGGGTATAGTCATATTCCAATCACTAAACTTCTCGTTCCAGTAACTTGATAATTCGTTTAATCTTGTCCTTATCACTACCATTTCTATGGTTGTATCTCCACGTACTCTCCTAAATATAACGGCAATTTCTCTTTTCGAATACCTCCTTTCGAGACGAGTTTTCTTTTCAGAAATCCCCAGAATCCTTCCAATCCATTGATATGATTTCCTTTACCATCGCTGTACTGTCGTTCGCCATAATTAACCAACCGGTGAACGTATCCTCTTGCAGCAATACCGGTAAAAGCTTTCCAAGTATCAGAACAGACGATAGATCCAGTTGATACTTTTTTTGAGATAAGTGGTTGCAAGGTTTCAGCTTCGACATCATCAACAACCTCGGCCCAGACCATACCAATACGACAGTCAGATCCCGAATACCGGTTGTTTCTTGGTCCCTCTCCCTCGTTTAGTACCCATATTCCGGATCGTTTTTCGTTTGTTCTTCCATTGACCTACGAGATAGGTTTCATCCACTTCAACGATCCCGGAGAAGATCTCTGGAACATCCTTGGTGAGAGCTCGTTTTACTACCGTGAGAGCTCTCATGACCCTCCGTCGTTCAAGGGATGTTCGGATCGCGATGTTCTGATTGCTTTGTTCAAGAAGAAACCAATTGAGAATGTCTTTCCATTGATCACTAGTCAGACAAAGAGGAAGTCGGTGAGGTAAATACGTACTGGCACTTAGAACAGCGTCTTTTCTTGTTGCCTAGCAGATATACCTTTTTTGACCTGCATTTTGGACATTGGATTTTAACCATTTTTCCTCTCGTAATCTGGCTACGAGTCCTGTGGTTAAAATAGTACTATACCCAAAATTAAAAGCAAAATTACCAACCTGGTGTTTCTCCTTTAATCCGCAACTGCCTCCTGAAAGACCTATTTATGTTTTCCGAGGATCATCCCCGCCAAATCCTTAAGCCATATGCAATGAAGAGTGGAGCTGGATGTGATTTCCCTGGTTTTTCTGCAGATTAAAATACTATCATGCCAGATATCGCTATTATCGGGATAATTTTCATTCTCCCATTGAGTAAAAACCTCAACAATCTCCAAGTCCGAATACTTTGCAAGAGCTTTAAAACCATCCGGATATATACGCCAACAATCCATAGGATATTTATGTTCTGGTCCACTTGAAGGAGCAATAATACATGCCAATCCTTGCGGTTTTAAGACCCGTGAAATCTCTTTCATGGTAAGCCAGATATATTCAATATGTTCGAATGACTGGCCGGAGATGATAACATCAGCATAATTTGAAGGGATATTTTTCCAAGAATACGGATCTGATAAAACAATATCGACATTTTTCCCGGGACTTGAATCGATTCCGCAATATTTCCAACCCGGATTTGTAAATAGTCCCTTATATGATCCGTTAACATCCAAACTGCCAATATCGAGTATAATCAATTTTTCACTTTTTTTGGAAGTGAGATATGTTTCTACAAACTTTTCCATTTTATTGTAGGAACTCTGATGCATTTTACTCTCGCCGTTTTGAACAATATCTAAAAACTAATTATACAGACATTGGGAATATTCTCTTTTCAGTGTCAATAAATATAATGAAGTTGTGTCCCGATGTTTTTTTAATACAATTGAGTATGAGAGAATTTCTGTTCTTAAATAATAATATAATTTGTCTGCGTTCAAAAGCACTCTCATGTACCTGAGCGTGAATGCGCCAATGGAAATCAGGACCAGAACAGTCATGTTCTATGGTTGAGGGATACGAGGCGCATATAGATCTGAGTTACATTTATCTCCTTCCGAAAAGGTGGTGTGGAAATGATCCGAGACCATCATGCGTATCCGGAGAACGGATTACAACCAAAAAAGACCGGACCGAAAAGAACGATCTCTATTTTCAAATTCATTTTTTCCGGCAATATATTTTTTAAAAAATCTCTAGAAAAAAGGAGGGAAGAGTACTGTTTAATATTCTTATATTATAGATATAAAGAGCAAATCGAATAAAAGAATCAGGGATTAATGTGAGATAATCAATTAAATGCATCGTGCGGAGATTGATCATTTTGGATGAAACACTGTCCTCAAAACGATATATACCCCCATTTATTGATTTAAATAATACAAATAACAGTCATACCATTATAATCAATCTCACGGGGCATAATAAGAATATTCTGGAACTCGGAACCTCAACCGGGTACATCAGTAAAATATTAGAAGAGCGTGGAAACCGGGTTACTGGAATTGAGATAGATAAAGAGGCCGGTTCAATCGCACAACAATTCTGTGACCGCATGATTATTGCAGATATTGAACTGCTGAACTTGGATGAAATTCTTGAAACTTCATCATTCGATGTCATTTTATGTGGAGATATATTGGAACATCTTAAAAAACCGGAAACAGTTTTGAAAAGACTACGAAAATTTTTGAAACCTGATGGATATATTGTTGTATCGCTTCCCAATTTTTTTCATGGGGATGTTCTGCTTAATCTTCTCAATGGAGATTTTCATTATACGTCAATTGGACTCCTCGATGAAACACATCTTCGTTTTTTTGGATTAAAAAATATTTACACAGTTTTCACTGAAAGCGGTTATCAGATCGCGAATCTCCGGACAACAAATCGGATTATCGGGACAACAGAACTGATGATAGAAACGACAAAAATACCACGGGGTTTGTTAAAATTTATCCAGTCCTTACCGGATTCTACAGTGTACCAATATATATTCACTGCACATCCATCAGATAGTGTAATACAGCCGGTTCTTGGAGAACCCGATATTTATTCATTGTTTTTTGATGCCCTCCAAGAATATCGGCAAGAATTGCATCTCCCATTAGAACCGAAGATAATGGAACAGATAGCAAAGATGACCGGAAATATCACTTCACTCCAGCAAGCCCTGTCTATATGGCCTAGAGATGACCAGTTTGAAAAAGTAGCAACTCATGTTGAATACATGGACGAAAAACTGGCCAAAAAGAACCAGCAGATACAGGAAATAACAACCAAAGCCCAGACACTGACGCAAGCGATTATTGCAAAAGATCAACAATTACAGGAACAAACCACCCGGATACTCTCCCTTGAACAGGAGATTTCTTCCATTGAAACCAGTATTGTCTGGCAACTCATGATGAAGTTTCATACGAAAGTTGTTGAAAGGCTTCTCCCCCGGAATACATGGAGACGTAGATATTATAGTTTGGGATTGAAGGGGGGGGGGATTCTTGTCAATCAAGGATTTAGTAAATTATATTGGCATTTTACTGAACGAAAACGTGTGAAAAAAATTGAGAGTCAATATAAAAAAAATGCACACGGAAAAAAAATTCAATACTATACGAAGAGTTTTTCTCATGCAAGAGTTGACCAGATAAAATTTCCAGAAGCATCAGAAGATACAGAAATATCTATAATAATTCCTGTTCATAATAAAATTCAATATACACTAAATTGCCTTAAATCTATTTCATTTAATACAACGGGATCTTTTGAAGTAGTTGTAATTGATGATGCCTCAAACGATGAAACCGAAAGTCAATTGAAAAACATCGAAAATATTAAATTAATCCGGAATACAGCAAACCTTGGCTTTGTTGAATCCTGCAATAAAGGTGCAAAATCGAGTAAAGGAAAATATCTCTTATTTTTAAATAATGATACAATTGTTGCCGAAGAGTGGTTACCGCCACTTCTTGATATCATAAAAAAAGAGAATGTCGGGGCGGTTGGATCGAAATTAATTTATCCAGATGGAAGATTACAGGAAGCAGGAGGGATAATCTGGAATGATGCTTCCGGTTATAATTATGGCAAAGGTGACAATCCCAACAATTCCCAGTATAATTATATCAGAGATGTTGATTATTGTTCAGGAGCGGCACTTATCATAAAAAAAGAGATTTTTGCGAAATTAGGAGGATTTGATACACGTTTTAAACCAGGATATTATGAAGATACAGATCTCTGTTTCTCGATAAGAAATCTTGGATATCGTGTTCTTTATCAACCTCGCTCTATAGTAATTCATTATGAAGGGATTTCGAACGGAACCGATATATCAACCGGTATCAAAAAGTACCAGGAAATCAATAGAATTAAATTTTTTGAAAAATGGAAGAAAATACTGACAGAGCAGCATTATGAATCGGGTAGTGACAATGTATTTAATGCACGGATCAGACAAAAAG
>Ga0209777_10001943_pt1 | contig 28364 bp, 24 predicted proteins | sample FrelakmetHBP12HB_FD_187147 | JGI IMG/M metagenome (GOLD analysis project Ga0209777, IMG submission 187147) | Freshwater lake sediment microbial communities from the University of Notre Dame, USA, for methane emissions studies -HBP12 HB (SPAdes)... | ecosystem: Environmental > Aquatic >...
ATCGTTGATGCACATAAGCGGGAAGCGCAAAAGAAGGTCCAATTTCGAAATATGCTTTCGATGGTGATGGTTTTTGCTATCGTTGGCTATAGCTTTGCGATTAATCAACCTATAATGGGCATCATTGCCGCTGCTATGCTCTTCATCGCGCTGCGCTATATCACGCCCCGCGAAGACGTGCTCATACCTAAACTCCTCGTCGTGAACGATGGCAAAGAGATCGCACCCTACATCGACGGTACCGGAGCGCACGCAGGAGCGCTCCTCGGCGACGTCAGGCACGATCCGTTTCAATCGGGGGGGCTTGAGACACCAGCGCACGACCGGGTCGAGGCAGGAGCGATCCACAAGGCAAATAAGGGAGTGCTCTTTATCGATGAGATTAACACGCTCAGAATCGAATCGCAGCAACACCTCCTTACCGCACTCCAAGAGGGAGAGTTTCCCATCACCGGGCAATCCGAACGCTCAAGCGGCGCGATGGTAAAAACTACCCCGGTGCCTTGCCACTTTGTGATGGTCTCCGCTGGAAATCTCGACGCTGTAAAGGGGATGCATCCGGCGCTCCGCTCGCGTATCCGCGGTTACGGTTACGAAGTGTACATGCGCGACTCAATGCAGGATACGCCAGAAAACCGTCAAAAACTCGTACGCTTCGTCGCCCAAGAGGTGAAAAAGGACGAGAAGATTCCTCACTTCACTGCCGAAGCCGTTGAAGAGATCATCCGCGAGGCGCGACGAAGATCGGGAAGAAAGGGACACGTCACGTTGATGCTAAGGGATCTCGGCGGCCTTATCCGCGTCGCAGGAGACGTCGCTCGGGCCGAAGGGGCTGAACATACGACGGCAAAACACGTTATCGACGCAAAGAAGATGGCACGATCAGTCGAGCAGCAGCTCACTGATCAATACCTCGAGCGTCGCCGTGACTACCAGATGTTCCGGAACACCGGCGCAGAGGTTGGTCGCGTCAATGGTCTCGCGGTTATGGGTGATGATTCGGGCGTCGTGCTGCCCATCGTGGCGGAGATCACTCCGGCACAATCAAAAGAGGAGGGCCGCGTCATTGCGACCGGCTTGCTCAAAGAGATCGCTCTTGAGGCCGTCCAAAACGTCTCAGCGCTCATTAAAAAGTTCTCAGGCGAAGACATCACAAATAAAGATGTGCACATCCAATTCATCGGCACCTATGAGGGGGTAGAGGGCGATTCTGCGTCAATTTCAATAGCAACCGCCGTGATCTCGGCGCTCGAGAATGTTCCGGTAGATCAATCCGTAGCAATGACCGGATCCCTCTCTGTTCGAGGAGAAGTGCTGCCCGTTGGCGGCGTCACGCCCAAGGTTGAGGCAGCCGCTAAGGCAGGTATAACACGTATACTCGTTCCGAAGGATAACGAAGGGGACGTCATGATCGAGAAGCAATATAGAGACATGGTGCAGATTATCCCTGTCAGTACTATCAGTGAGGTTCTTGAAAACAGCCTTATCGGTCGAAAGCGCGATGGGTTGCTCGAGCATCTCAAGAAATTCAGGATTGACTCGCACGATCTGAAAGGCTACTCAAGCGCAGTACCTCAGTAATCTTTTTCGCACGCGTGTTCGCCGACACGCGATCGAGGCGGTCTTCATGCAAGCAGAGCTGTTGCCGCTCTAATCGAAAGGCACAACTGACTGAGACCAACGCCGACCTTAGCGCTTCGACTGAGGAACTGTGGCAGATTCACGACCTTTTTGCAAAAGGAGATCGGCACAGCGATGTCGTTATCACTACTTCGCTTCTCGATTTAAAGATCGAAATCGCACAGTGCATGTTGTACAACTGCCATTTCTGCGAGCGCCGATGTCAAACCAACAGAGCAAAAAAGCCTGGATTCGGTGGCGTTACGGAGTCGAAATACTCCTCAGAGTTCCTTCACTATGCCGAAGAACAAGAACTCGTTCCATCGCATACGATTTTTTTTACGGGCTGCACACTTAAATGCGTCTTCTACCAAAACTGGGATATCGCGCGACATCCGAACGCCGGTGCGATCAGCGACCCACAGACGCTTGCACGGAGAATATACGCGCGATCGATCGTGGGCTCACGCAATGTGAACTGGGTGGGGGAGAGATCCGACCCCCCACATCGGTAAGCTCCTGGAAACGATGCGTGCCCTCGCCGTGCTCGAGCGAGAAATCGAGGTTGATGCACGATTCTTGAACATCACGATGGTTTTCAACTCAAACGCTTAATACTCAACAGAAGCGTGTAAGCTTCTCGATGGCTCGATTGACGTGTATCTAAGCGACTTCAAATATGGCAACGACGCTTGTGCGCACCGCTATTCGAACGTCGACAATTACGTGGAAACTGTCACGCGGAACTTGCTCGCTTCAAAGGACCGGCTTATGATACGTCATTTGGTAAAGCCGGGGCACAATCAGTGCTGTTCGGAGCCGATCGTCGGATGGGTGCGCGAGAATACACCTGACGTCAAGTTCATCCTGATGTTTCAGTACGCTCCATTCAACGTCATTGACTACCCCGAGATCAATCGGTTTGTGAGCGACAACGAGCGACGCGAGGCCCTGAACATCGCAAAGGGTTTAAACCTCATTTGACGTTATCTTGCACTATGGGGATCGTAACCCTAATTTCTGACTTCGGTGCCTACTATCCAGCGGTCATGAAAGGACTTATTCTCGACATAGCCCCCGAAGCGACCATCATCGACGTAACTCACGAGATCTCGCCCCAGAACGTACGCGAGGCGGCATTCATACTCCGCGAGACAGTCAAATATTTCCCTCGAGGCACGGTGCATATCGCCGTTGTTGACCCAACTGTCGGTACGGACAGAAAGAGCCTTGTCATAGAGGCTAAAGGTCACTATCTTGTCGGCCCTGACAATGGACTGCTGATCCCAGCAGCACGCTCCCTAGGCGATTTCGAGGTGCTGCGTATCGAAATGGGAGCGAAGTCAAACACATTTCACGGACGAGACGTCTTCGCACTAGTAGGAGCACACATCGTTACAGGACGTCTACAAAGTCTTCAGCCCGCGCCGACGTATGTCGATCTTCTGCTTCAAGAATCGCATTCGTCTGAAAACGTCGTTTCAGGCACCATTTTCTATGTCGACAGGTTTGGCAACTGCGTGACTAATATCCCTGGAACGCTGATGATATTGCACTCGGGCTACAGAAGCACGCATCTTCTCAACGGTGACACAGCGATCCGATTTGTGCAGACATACGACGAAGTGGCGAAAGGGCACCCGTTGCTCACCGTTGGGGGATTTGATTTGGTAGAGATCGCCGTGAATAAGGGTAGTGCTGCAACAGAGTTAAATCTTAAGTTAGGCGACCGGATCTCGCTGGAGAGAACGCAACCCCGCTCACCATAAAAGCGACGATTGGTGCCTAGTATAAACTCTTGTGATCAATTACTCTCAGACTCGCTATCGAACGCCTTCAAGTTGAAGCAGTTTTCGCTTCGTATCAAGCCCCCAGGAAAAACCACCCAGGCCAGATACCCCCACCACTCGATGGCAGGGGACAAAGAGCGGAACTGGGTTGCGACGCAACGCGTTCCCGACAGCTCGCGCCGCTCGGGGTCTACCCACCTTCTCCGCCAGTTCTGAATACGTCGCTACGCTTCCTCTAGGTACTTGCCGCACATATTCAAGCGTGGCTTTTTCGAACGCCGAGCGGTTTCCAAGATCGACAGGGAAAATGCTTAGGTCGACGTTCGCCCCTCGCAAGTAGTTCTCAAGAGCTTGCACGGCTGGTGTCGCACTCAGCATGTAACTAGAGCGGGCGTAAGCTTCGAGCGTGACCCGTTGTACTGCCTCGCCTTCAAGCACGACCGACACGAATCGCGTGAGGTATTCAGAATAAAAAGACGCGGTTTCATTCATCGTCGTTAAGTGTCTCGCATCTATTAAAGTAAAAACCAATCATTATCGTCCAACGTCTTTTCCAACTTCTCCAAGCGCACATCTTGTGGAGGGGTCCCGGAGATTGAGAGTAGCGCACCCCTCAAATCAGCCAAGTATTGGACGTTGCTCAGGCCCCCATACTCAAACTTCCTGCCCCGTACACGGCAACGCTCGAGTGTTTCCTCATGTGGGACGATGGTGACGTCAAGGTCCGTCTTTTGACACGCCCTTTGCATGGCTTTCCTAAAGTCACCCGTGCAGTAGGCAATCCGATGTCTGTACGAGCTTCGCGTCTTTTCCAAGTATCGATAAAGTCGACTGCTCTCGAGCTCAATAAACCTCTTCTTAACGGATAGAACGTTGCAATTGCCAAGGACGAAATCGTAGTTAGCAAAGGGATATTCAGTATCGAGTTCCCGCGGCGCTACACCGCACGTGCCAAATGCAACGACGTGCACTTCTTCTGGGGCCAAAACGCTGAAGATGACTTCGTCATAATTCCTATGACTAGGACTCGTATGATATGGCTTCACCTTAGCACACGGTACAAAAACGCAAATATCGCGCACGGGTGCGGTATATTCGCACAACACGTACTCATTTGCTCTGATCATGTCAGGATGGGATAATACTTTCTCTCCTACCAGCGGCGCAGCTGAGCGTTCTGACTCTGGAATAATCATTAAGCGGATGCCCAAGCAACCTATAGAATGCTCAGGCTTTTAAGCTCCTTGACGATTTTATCGACCGCATTGGCCGCATCTTCGGGCTTTCGCCCGCCCGTAACGATCAGTTTGCCGGAGCCAAATAAAAGAACTACCACTTTCGGGTCTGTCAACCGGTACACGAGACCGGGAAACTGTTCCGGCTCGTACTCAATATTTTCAAGTCCGAGGCCGATGGCAATTGCATTTAGATTCAAAACCGAATGAAGATCTGCGGAAGCGACGATGTTTTGCACCTTAATCTCCGGCGTTCCCTCGATGTCGATCCCGATATTTCTCAGACTTTGAAACACGTTTTCCAGACCCTTGTACACGTCATCTATGCTCTTTGCGCCCGTACAAACAATCTTTCCCGATCGAAAGATGAGTGCAGCGGTCTTCGGGTCCTTGGTGCGATAGATAAGGCCTGGAAACTGTTTTGGATCGTAATCTGCGCCTTCCAAAGCAAGCGTTATTTGCTTCAGATTTATTTCTTTTCCAATGCCGGTGGATGCAACCACATTTTCAATTTTAATAGTGTCCCGTGGTTCAATGCTTGAGTCCCCCTTCATTGCATCCTTCTTCATTGCATCCTTCTTCATTGCGTCCCCCTTTCTCGTTGCTTTATAAAGGCTTTATGTTTATACCGTTAAGGGGCACCGGTGGCTTTTTTGAAAAACGCCCCAGAATCTCTCTTGCTGGGCAATTACACGCGCACAGCAATCTTATCTATATAAGGTGTCACTGTTTACGCATGTCGTAAGCGGAACAGCTGAAGGGAGCCGTTGAGAGGCAGCATTATCCGACCAGGGCTTAAATTTAAGTAAAAAGTGGCAGTCAAGCGCCTTGAGCTAAACAGCGTCGCACAGGACGACTGATATCGCCGACACTACACATGAGACTTGCATTCGAGCTATCCGGAGAGAGTAAAAGCATTCCGAGAGCTGAGGTTCTCGCCATCTTCCGAGGCGTCGTGGTTCAAGAGATAGAGCGCGTACTGGTTATGGATGTCAAAATTTACGACCAGACGCTGGGCAATCGACTCGCAATGACGCACGCAGTAATCGAGGTGAAGGATATGTGTGCACAGAATCTCGCGTCCATTTACCAAGTAGCCCAGAGCATTGAGCTACCTCGTGTTAGCATCGCTGTCCGGGCTAAGCGAATTGGACACGGTCTAAGAAGCGTTGACGTGGAGGCTACAATCGGGAAGGCGCTTTCTGAGCGCGGATATGAGATCGACCTTGCCCATCCACAGCTTCTCGTAAGGGCGTTGCTCAGCGAAGACGTTTGCATAATCGGCACGACGCTAACAATGATCGACCGCTCTCACTTCGAATCGCGGCGCCCCCGTTTTCGGCCCTATTTCTATCCGGGCGTGTTGCTACCTCGGATCGCACGAGCTGCAGCAAACCTCACTGGCATAAACACAAATGAGCTCCTATTCGACCCCTTTTGTGGCACAGGAGGTTTACTTCTAGAAGCGGGACTCATCGGGGCAACCGTCGTAGGGTCAGATGTTGATAGTAGGATGGTAGTCGGAACAAAGATGAATCTCGATTATTATGATATCGAGAGCGTTCTGTTCGTTCAGGACGCGCAGCGATTGGCGTTGAGAGACGAATGTGTGGACGCCGTGACAACCGATCTCCCATACGGGCGTTCTGTCAGCATACGCGCCCAGTCGCTGAATCAACTGACGGTTATGGCTCTAGGTGAGATACTTCGCGTACTCAAGCGCGACGCTCGCGCGGTTTTGATATCGCACAACCCAATTGAGAGTGAGATATTAGATGCAGGTTTCACAATTGAGGGGCGTCATGCTCAATACGTTCACAAGAGTCTGACAAGGGAAATCGTAGTGGTGCGCAAATGAGTAAGGCGATCGGTGACGGCACTGAGCAATCATCTCAGTCTCATGCCTTAGTAACTAATATACCATCCGGACCGCCTCCGGCGAGACGATTGCGAAACGTAGCTGCGTCAATTTTGAGAAGAAAACTAGATCGCGCCCGACCGTGCCACGACGATTCCTAAAAAAACGCGCAAATTGAAAACAAGAAGAATGAGATCCAAACCATACGCGATGCATATAGCGGAAGATGTCTTCGTGCTGGGCTGTGACCCGCACCCCCTGGGCTGCTCCAATCGATTCTAGTCCTTTTTTTAACTCCTCAAAGTTTGCTGAGCCTATGTTAACGATCATGATCATTGTGAACACTCCAGATACGACAGTCTGGCTAATGTCTTCGATGTTGGCATTGGAAGTCGCTAGCAGGCTTGTCAAGGCTGCGACGATCCCGGGATGGTCAGAGCCCGTTACCGTGATGATGATCCGCTCGTTACGCTTGGAGCTGGCCACTGGATCCACCGTCTTACCTGATTCTGGTGCCTGATGGCACCTTTTGCGACGGTCGAATGAGTACCACTCTACCCTCGTATTCAGCGGCGAGGATCATGCCGTGAGATTCAACCCCCATTAATTTCGCGGGTCGGACATTTGCGAGAACTAGAACGTCAGTGCCAATGAGTTCCTCGGCGGGGTAGTCTCTAGCAATTCCTGCGACAATCTGTCGGGTCTCATCGCCCAATTGCAGCGTGATTCTCAGGAGCTTGTCGGATTTCTTGATTGCTTCAGCTTCTACGATATGAGCGATCCGTAGATCCATCTTCTTGAAATCTTCGAGCTCGATCGTTTCTTCTTCCATGCGAGCCTCGTTCGCGGGAGCTTTCTGCGCCACCCCCGCCATTCTCCTGCTGAGTGTTGTCTCTAGCTCCCCTATCTTTTTCTTATCGATCTTAGTGAACGGCAGCGCCGGCTGACTAAGCCGTAACGGTTCAACCTCGACTGTGGCATCAGAGAAATGCGTCGAGGTCAGGCCTAGCTGTGCCTGCACCCCGCTCATTATCGACGGCATGATAGGTTCTAAAAGCACCGCTAAGGCCTTTACGAGCTGAATGCAGTTCTTGACTTCTCGCGCACATGCTGCCTTATCAGATTTTACGAGGTTCCAGAGCTCTTTAGACTGGAAATATGCATTGCCGAAGTCTGATAACGACATCGCCGCATCAACGAGCTTCTTAAACTCATATTCCTTTAACGCACTTACCATCTTCTCGCGTGTCGTTTCTATTCGCTCGATTATCGCGCCGTCAACAGGGGCTTCTGGAACGTGACCGAAGTTCTTGTACGCAAAGAGCAGGGTTCGATAAATGAAGTTGCCGAGTGATCCTACGAGTTCATGGTTCACTTTCTCCCCAAATACCTTCCACGAAAAATTCAGTTCCTTCGTGTGTGAGGTGTAACTCGCGAGATAATAGCGAAGCAGATCAGGATGGAACCCGTGGTCGAGGTAATCGTCATCGACCCAGACGACGTGCCCGCGGCTTTTAGAGAAAGTCTCGCCGTCGACTTTGACCATTCCCGAGGCGACAATCGCTGCGGGCGTCGTGTAGTTTGCCCCTTTTAGCAGCGCCGGCCAGAAGACAGCGTGGTGGTAGATGATATCTCCCCCGATGAAGTGAATTATATTCGATTCATTCTTCCAGTAGTCTTCCCAGGTGCTCGTTGCTTCCTCGGTAAACGATACGTACCCGATAGGGGCGTCAACCCACACATAGACGACGAGATCGGTTCCCGGAAATGGCACCCCCCACGAAAGGTTCCGCGTAATGCACCAGTCTCTGAGTTCATTTGTAACCCATTCTCGTGCATAGTTGCGGGCATTGGCCGTGCCTCCGAGCGTTTCAAGATACGTCGACAAGAAGTCCTTAAACGCAGACAATTTGAAGAAGAAATGCTTCTCTTCCTGGAATTCCGCGCTGGCACCGCACGTTTTGCACTTCGGATCGACGACTTCTCCAGGTTCGAGATGACGCCCACACCCTTGATCGCACTCGTCTCCTCGCGCCGACATGCCACAAAAAAAGCACACTCCTTCTACGTATCGATCGGGGAGGAAGCGATCACATTCGGGACAGTAAGCCAGCCTAATGACCAGTGGATAAATATAGCCATTCTCTTGAAGCGCTTTTACGATTTCCTGCGTTCTGAAGTGATTTGTAGGAGCATCGGTATTTCCATAATGGCTGAAGTCAACTGACAAAGCCTTGAAGGTATCCTCCCAGTAGCGATGGTAGTAGGCTGAAAACTTCTCAGGCGTGGTCCCCTGCTGTTCAGCGTTGATGACGATCGGGGTTCCGTGAGTATCAGAACCACAGACGAAGAGCGGATTCTGCCGGAGCTTTTTAAGGCACCGGACGTAGATGTCCGCCGGGATGTACGTCCTCAGGTGACCGATGTGGCACGGGCCATTTGCGTAAGGCAAACCGCACGTTATTAGCAGCGGCCTATTCGTTACAGATGTCATTTTGGAGTCCTTGTGGGGGGGATATTACGATGCGTCGTAGGCAACTGCGGCAATCAGATTCGACGATTGACGGTAAGCCTTCCAAACCAAGAACCACCGCTGAGTTTCAGACCAAGGTCCTCTATTGGGGTTGCACCACAGCGAGTCTGCATAAGCTAGTTGCTAGTGCATTGTGATAATGGCCCCCTATTTTAACTCTTCGAGACCGACGCGCTCACTATCCTTTTCACACCCTCAGTCGGAGAGTACTTCGATGCGCCTTCTGCAAAGCACGCTAAAAAAAGGCCCGTGCGTGACCGGCGTTCGGCCGCACCTCACAACCAGTATGCTTGAAAAGGTTTAAGCCTTAGCGACCGCAATTATTGTGCAAAGGTTTCGTTTGTCTATCAAGGCACAGAAAGGAGGCTATTTATGAGCGAAGAAGAGTCCTGTAAAGCTTGTGGTGCTCAGCTACCAGAAAATGCGGAATTCTGCATTCAATGTGGAACTGGAGTAAGTGAAGCGGGTAGCGGAGCCGGCGTGGGGGCGAGGGCATCGATGCCGCCATCCCCGATTGCGATAGATGGGGTGTTGGTAGTCAGCTCAAACTGGATCCCAGGATATAACATCATCGAGACAAAAGGATTCATCTACGGCCTTACGGTAAGGAGCAGAGGGCTTGGAAGGAATATTACAGCTGGACTGCGTTCTATCGCAGGAGGAGAGATTCACGAGTACGTCGAGATGATGCAACATGCAAGAGACGAGGCGCTATATCGGCTGGTGCAGCACGCTAAATCAGTCGGGGCCAACGGTATTATCAGCGCCTATTTCGATTCGTCAGAGATCTCTGACTATATGCAGGAGATCTTGGCATACGGAACGGCCGTGTTAATAGACAAGAAGTAACGGCAACCGCTATCTCTGAGCTTTGGAAGCTGTAAGCATTCAGTGTGCGTTCGGGAGGGCTATGTTGTTTCGAACGTGACGACGTTCGCGAGCAGCAGACGAATCGGGCTTAATAGCCAGTTGCAGTAGTAAGACTTAGCCCGACGATAACCTACTGTAGTGACGCTCAGAAAGAAGCGAAACAAGGCAATGAGCTAGAGATTATTCACCGAGAAGATCGGGTCGAACCTTGCTTAGATAATCAACAACAAAGCCAGTCACGACGGCCTCGACGACTGCCACAATCAGGTTAAGTATCACAATTTGGATCAAGTAGGGGAGCAACGCGACGCCGTGTAGTTCACTTCCTTGGATGCCTGAAACTACTAACAAGGCAAGAAAAACGACGTTGCCGACGAGCAGTCCCGAAATCGCAGCAACGGCACCTCTTGTGAACATCTCAAGTCGGCCCCTTGTCATTCTAAAGACATAGAAAGCCACCGCGATCTCACTCATATTCACGATTGTATTAGCCCCCGCAAGCCCCCACCCCCCGTGACCTACGGCGGCGCTTAAGAGGTTAACAATAAAGATAATTAGCGATCCAATACCTGGCCCTGCTAAGATCCCTATCAGCGGAGTGAGGTTCATATGAACGCCGCCTGCAAACGGGATATTGATTTGGAAGACTGCAAAAGAGACCGCTGCAAGCATCCCAGCGATTGCTAGCCGCTGAATGGCGATAGTGCGCCTCCTCGTTGCGACGAGAGCAACGACAAGCAAAGCAAGAGCTAGCAACCACCAAAAGAAGACCCACTGGATAGGGAGAACGCCGTCGGGAAGATGAATGTGTGCCATTGCAAAGCTCGGCCAAATCCAACGAACTACTAGCTCAACTTGTTACAAGTAGCTTTCTGTAAGACGATAGTCGATGGTTGGTGTTCGACGAACCTCCAGAAGTCATTTGATCACGGCCTGGGTGAATCTTCATCGACCGCCAACTCACCGTGCTTTTGTAAGCCCGTCGGTTCTATATTCAGCGTTCCAAATCGATGATATGGACATTCGTAAATTATGACCGGATTAGCAATTGCCCTTCCGCCATTCCCAAAAATCGATATTCGTGTGTAACTGCAGGTTGTCTCATCCAAAGGATGCTCGCCTTCCGCCTCGTCAAAAAGCCGATCTATGTGCCCTCGAGATCGAGGGTAGTACCTTTTGTACCACTCTCGTGCAAGATCTAGCTGATTGACTTTTTTTTCAGATGTTTTACTCTTCACCATCATGTGTTTTGATTGGAACGTTAACGTGTAATCGGCGGCAGGCAATCCCCTTAAGTTGGTATGAAAAAGCGCTGTGTTTGCTTCATCTTTTTCGAATTGCGTTTCGCCTGCTGTCACACTTCTCGAAAAGGTCGCTATGATGCCCACTGAGAGATCTTGCATCTGGCGTTTCAAGCTTGCGAACAGCAAGTGTTCGTCTAAAGGGACTCTTTTTCGAACAGAACCCACGGGTTTCCCGCTATCGGACGACGGAACCGGCAACTGATCAAGGATTAGCAATGTTGGTCGATCATTATCCGCGCCAACTCGATCTTGCGCGGTTCGCACAGCGGTTCGCACAGCGTTTCTCACGTCTGTAACGGTCATTTCCGGATCTGCCTCGATGACCACAAGATGGTGGGCTATTCGCCTGCTTAATCGTTCTCCTGCTTCAACTATCCGTTCCAATATCGTTGCATCCGCCTGCGAGTGAAAGCCATTTTCACGATACCGCGAGAGCTCCTTCGTATCGACGCCGCAGTGTCGTGCTAGCGCGTGCTCTGTGAAGTCGTCCTTGCTTGTTCTGCGACTTACGAATAATGTGGAGAAACGACGTTGTGCGGCAAAGTCAGCACACCAAGCACTAAAGTCCGTAGCCTCCGCAGCCGACGATGCATTGACAATGTACAACATGCCTGGCTTCCAACCGCCACCCAAGGAAGCGTTTAGCCACTCTGAGCGAGTAGGTATGACGCCGCACCTCTTAGAGAAAAGGTTCGTCATGAAGTCATCGAGGTCTTGCTCAAAGAGGTGATTTTTGTCGCTTGCCGTGATAGACAAGGCACTTGATTGCTGCGCAAGAGTGCTCAAGACGATGTCAAGTGGAAGCGCGCTCGATGCTAAGGCGATCTCTGCTTGACGAACGAAATCTTGAGCTCGGAGGCGTGCTCCGCGTGCCTCAATGACGTTCAAATACTCGATAAATCGGCCGTGCCAGCACGATGGGCGGCTTTTAAGCCGCTGCAAGTATCGTTCTATCTCATCCACGTACGGTCTCATCTCAGGGCTTCGGGAGAGGCTGGCCAAAATCGCGCTGCATCGGATCGGTCGGTCGTGATATGCGAGGTACCAACATACATGCCAGAGCACGCGATTGAGAGGCAAAAAAGTACCATCTCTGCATCCATACTCATCGACAAACCCCTCAGAATGGAGCCCCAGCCTCAGCCCTTCGCTGATACTCTCCGGATTGTTGAACAAATAGGTGAGGGCCTCCTTTTCCATCAGAGCCTCGGCCTCGCCACTTTGGTGACTCGATTCGCCACACGACTCTAGATGATAGTACTCACAGCTCCAGCCCGTGCACGCCCCACGCTCTCGGAGTTTCTTGCTGGACCAAATGTCCTCACAGCTCCAATGGTTCGCTTCAGGGTTGTCTCGAGCATGTGAAAGGGATTTCGCAAATTTCTGAACGTCGCTTTCCCCCCACACACCCCCCAAAGAAACGGCGTGCTTTGTCATTGTCTGTGCCCTTTTTGTTCCTTGTACCTCGTTAAGCCCTTTCGTCACCACATATCTTACGAGGAGTTCGTGCGCCTTGTCGCGCCCCATATCAGAGGGCACACCGTGACGCAAAAGATAACGGACACACGGCGGATGATGAATTCTTTTGCGAAAAGACTGCTGAAAAGGAAGTTCCATTTCTTCACTGGACACGTTTCTCACATCCTCGATCGCTAACTCACTCTTCGAGCACGCATGGTGCCAATTGCGACTATTCACGAATCGTCTCGTACGACGTAGAGCTACGACGGGTTCTTGCTCTTTTTATTAGGTCGTATAGCTTACCTAAGCGATCAGCGAAAGTGTCCGTCTACTCGACAAATGAGCCGCGTTTGTCCGCAGGTTGCCCTGGATATAAACCGGTGAACGTTCTTCTTGCGATTAAGATCATTTCCGCAGCGAATAGGTGCGCAAAACCTGCGGCGTCTTCCACCCCCCCAACTCTGGATACTCCTTCTGGGAAACGCGTGCGCTAGACGACTTCCTGAGCTGCGTCCGAATGCAAACCTGCGTCTAAACAGCGAACAATAAAATTATTTAAATAGGCTCAAACATCTAAAATAACGTGGTTTAATGAGGGAGCCCTACAACAGCGCAGCCCAATACGAGAGACCTGATCAAGACGAATCGGTCCTCGGTTTTTCAGATCTTGCGAGCTTGCCCGCTTTTATCTACCTTCTATTCTTTCTTTTTGTATTGGTCGGGTACAGTTCCAATCCTCTCGAGCCCCAAGTATTTGGATTCTATAAGCTCTCCGAATTTTTTAAAATCGTGTCGTTCTTCAGTATCTTTTTTGTTCCGACATTACTGATTTATTTCGCCCTCAATCTTACCAAGAACGTCGCGCATACGTGTATCGTACTACTATACCCGCTGCTCGCACTCGGCGGAATAACTATTCTGAAAGTAGCAGATAAGCCGTTTCTAGCGACTCTGAGCGGATCTGTCCTCTTCGCCTTCTACTTTCTCCTACTTTTGAGCCACTCGGCGACCGAACGACGGCGACGCGCCCCGCGCGTCAGGCGAGTTGTCCGTCCGAGTCCTGTTGCGCAAGCGCCTCCCGGGATGCCGCCACAACAACGGCCGTACGATGAGCGTGCTGCTATTCAGAGAAAGCGCGCTTCACAATATACCTCACAGAGCCGGCGTCAAGATTTCAGAGGAGAGGTCCCGCCTCAAGAATTCAGACGAGAGGTCCGGCCTCAATACGGAGCTTCAAATGGATTCCTGTCCAAGCTCGATCGATTTCTCGATCGATACGACTATGTCAATGGCGAGGCAGTTAAAAAGGGTCCAAAGCGCAATGTGAATTACCCGAGGGACAGACGGCGGCGAGGACGATAAGCAAAGCAGGAACTCTCGTTTCCTAGCTTAAGACGCTATTGCGGCCATGATGATGCGATGGATAACCTCCGCCAGTGGAAGCATCATCCCGGGACGGGCGACGCCCATAGGGGTCTTTTGCCACACCCAGCACGCGACAACCAGCCAATATGAAGAGACGAACGTGGCAAATCCTACGAGAAGCGCCAGCTCTTTCGCTCGTTTTCTGTAGCCAACGAAGTACGGCATAAAGACGGCCATCAGGGCTGCGGTGATGACTCCGAGCGTCCCAATAAACGGGAAACTCAACGCGCTTATCAGACCGCTGATCGCCGACGCGGACAGTGCTGCATAGCCGAGCACTGCGCCAACGAAGATTGTCCAAGCAGCTGCGAACACACGTTTGATTCGCGCCTCGTATACGAGAACCCCACGGATGCTTGCGAGTGTAAAGAAGAGGAGCGGTATATAGAGGGGCAAAAAATAGCGCATGTCAAGTCCAAATCCCTGCTCTTGGATCGGCGCGTAGATTATGAGGTGCGCGATGATATAGACGAAAAATGTCAAAGCAATCGCACGTTTCTTATCTATCTTCAGGCGCAGCGCGCCCGTCTTGTATCTTATGAGTTTTTGAGCGACGTACGGAACTGCAGCAAAGAGGGGAATTATTAAGAGGGGGCATAGCTGGAACAGCGAAAGCGTCACTGGCATGTTGACGTAGAACAAGGCATGGTAGAGATGCTGTGGCCAGTCAGGAAAGCTTTGCACATTCCATGTGCTAAAAAAGAGCGTTGGGATCCGTTGGATCGTGGCCAAGAGCGCTGAGCCGGTATTCGCTGTGGCGCTGGAGGTCTGTTGAGCGATATCGAGGTGCGCACTCAGATAGACAGGCGACAAGAAGGGGTTGCCAAACAGCAGGTAGTTGTTGATGAAGTACGGTACCATTGCGAGCGAGATCGTCGTCGTCGCCGTAATCAATGCTTTAATCCGCCCCTCTGACGTCAGTAAATCCGTTAAAATGATGGCTATAAGGAGTGGAACAGCGTCAAATACCCGTACCCAAAAACTCATGCCGACTAGAATGTACGAAAGGTAGTAATAACGCTTTTTTCCGTCTACAAGATACGTGTAGAGGCACCAAATGCTCGCTACGATCAGCAACACTGATGCCGTATGATCCTTCGCTGAGACCGCCCAGAATGTGAGCGGCGTGGCAATGAGTAAATAGGCTGCCCCGAACGCGGCTACGCGACCATCTGCGAAGTATCGCGTGAAGATACGCAGTGAAAGAAGTACGACCGCCGCGGTTGCCAAGATATTGAACAGTTGGATAGCCATGAGAGCGCCCCACTGGTCGAAGATTAGCGGCGGCAACAGCGTCGCGACGTAGCCGTTGATGATAAGAAGGACGAGCGCACCGATCACACCGAGGTCGCGGCCGAGTCTCGGCCTGCCCCAAAGCCTTCCCAAGAGCCAGCTTACCATGAATATGCTAAACGACCAGACACAGGCGAAGAAGAGCCTAATTCCAACGGTGACGCTAAGGAGATACAAGAAAGCGTAAAACGGCGCTGCAAAAACAGCGACAGCGTGCGTATAGAAGGCGTACATGTGACCTTCAAAGGCAAATCCGAGGATCGGAGCAGACGATCCAAAACTCAGACCCTCGTAGATCCTCGTCGGCGTTGTTTCTATCGAAAGAGCGCCATGTGCGAGATTGTAGAGCTGCGCTGCGAGCGTGACCTCGTCATTGATGAAGATGTTGATGTTCCAGATCGCGATGCAGATAGCGAGAGACGCATAGAAGAGTAGCGCAGCCGTGTCGCTAGGCAAGACGTATCTGTAGACGCTCCGAAGCTTGGTGAGGTTCATCACTTAGACAGCCGAGTGTTTGGCTTCACGCTCCATGATCGTGTCATAAACTTTGACGTACCCGTCTACCATGCGATCCACATCAAAGCACCGCGCTCGTCTCCTGCAGTTCTGTCTTCGAATGCTGCGAACCTGCCCTACTTTGTCGACGGCGTCGCGCAGGTTGTGGACGATAAATCCGGTCTTGCCGTCGACGAGTATCTCTGGGACGCTTCCTTTGTTTGTAGCAATGACGGGCGTGCCACAGGCGAGAGACTCCACGAGGGTAAGGCCGAACGGTTCCGCAAACGAAATCAGGTGCAAGCTGCAGAGCGCATGCTTGAAAAGCTCGTTTTTCGTTTCTTCATTTACCATGCCGAGATATTGTATCTGCTCCCCGTCAATCTCAGGCTTGACGCGCTTTTCGAAGTAGGCGCGATGTTCGCTGGCAACGAGTCCTGCAATCTTGAGCGTCATACCGGTTTTCTTTGCCACCTCAATAGCTCGATGCGTACCCTTGTCAAAAGAGATACGCCCGAAGAAGAGGAGATAGTCACCTGGGGCGTCGCTATAGTCAAAGGAGTCGACCTCGATCCCATTGTACACGGTGGCCACGTAGTTTAAGCCTTCAGCTCGGTCGGCGTCGCTGATGGAAACATAGTAATTATCCCTATATTTTCTGTATACGGGAAGAATCCGTTCCGAAGAGAATCCGTGTATGGTCGTTAAAAGAGGGGTATCCGTGAATCGCGAGAAAGTCAATGGATAGAAGTCATAATGACTGTGAAGGATGTCAAATTCACTCGCTTTTTCAAAAGCGTTCGAGATATGGAGCCATTGATAGACGCCAGCGTCAAGTGATTCGTCCTCATAGAAGCCGTGCGGACACACCCACTCAAGCTTGGCCTTCGTTATGGAATCGCCGGTCGCAAAGAGCGTAACGTCGTAACCTCGCTCGACGAGACCCTCAGTCAGGTGAGAGACGACGGTTTCCCAAGGCCCATAGTGGCGTGGTGGGGTCCTCCACGATATGGTCCCTACGATTCCTATCCTCAATCGATCATTCCCCTGAGCACGCGACGTTCTGTAAAAGATGCTGCCTCGCCCAAGCGAACCTCCGCTACGTGCTCGATGCTTTCACAGTAGATTCAGCCGCTTTACGTCGCTCTGGAGCTCCCCCGCACTGTCGGTGCGCTCCCATGGTAGATCAAGATCGGCACGCCCAAAATGCCCATACGCAGCGACTTGTCGGTAGATCGGCCGCCTTAGACGAAAAGTGTTGATAATCCAACCTGGGGTGAGTGCAAAACGCCGCATAATAATCTCAGAGATAGACGCTTCGGGTATGTGGGCCGTGCCAAACGTATTGACGTAAATCGCGATTGGTTGCGCTACGCCAATTGCATAAGAAACTTGAATTTCACATTTATCAGCAAGTCCCGCTGCGACGACGTTTTTTGCGATATATCTGGCTGCATACGCTGCTGACCGATCGACCTTTGTTGGGTCCTTCCCCGAAAAAGAGCCGCCTCCGTGTCGTGCCATCCCCCCGTACGTATCAACGATGATCTTGCGCCCTGACATCCCGGAATCAGCCTTGGGTCCGCCGATGACAAACCGACCAGCCGGGTTGACGTACACCTTCGTGTCTTTATCCATCATGTGTGGTGGGATGATGACGTCGATAACCTCTGCCTGAACGTCACGTCTAATAGTTTCGAGCTCGACGTCGGCATCGTGTTGCGAAGAGACAATGACGGTGTCGACTCGTGTTGGCACGTTGTCATTATATTCTACGGTCACCTGCGTCTTGCCGTCGGGTCCGAGATAGCTTATCTCTCCTGACTTCCTGACCTCGCTAAGCCTCAGCGCAAGTTTGTTCGCCAGCGATATAGGCATCGGCATGAATTCCGGCGTCTCGTTCGTCGCATAGCCGACCACCATCCCCTGATCGCCTGCGCCAAGCTCTGTGTCCTCGGCGACGTCCGGTGGCACGTGTTTGCCCTCAACATCCGAGGCGCCCTTATTCACGGACGTACTACGGCACTCGAGTGACTTGTTGACTCCCTGTGCGATGTCTGGCGACTGCTCTTTGATTGATACCACGATGGCGCAGTTTTCCGAATCGAATCCAAATCGTGAATCGACGTAGCCTATGTCGCGGATCGTATCCCGGACCACGCTTGATATGTCCACGCTACAGGTTGTGGTAATCTCTCCGATTACCACCGCAAGGCCCGTCGTCACCGCCACTTCGCACGCTACTCGAGCGTTTTTGGGGTCGTGTTCGATAATCGCGTCCAGTATCGCGTCCGCGATCTGATCACAGACCTTGTCTGGGTGTCCCTCCGTTACTGATTCAGAGGTGAACATAAAGTTGTTCTTTGACATTGTTCTGCGATTCGCTCCGCTATTAACAACCTTTTTAGCGGTTGGCTTTATCATCGGTATCTATATAAAGAGTATGGTAACTTGAGGCGATTCACTATACGAGGAATTTTACGATGAAGAGTATGATTAAGGATATAAACCTCGCTGATGCAGGGGAAAAACGGATTGAATGGGCGCGCAGGCATATGCCTGTTCTTGAAAAGATTAAGACCGAGTTTACGCGCGACAAACCGCTCACTGGAATAAACATCATCGCGTGTCTGCACGTAACGGTCGAGACAGCAAACCTCATTCGTACGCTGCACGCCGGAGGAGCGAATGTCGCGCTTACCGGCTCGAATCCCCTCAGCACGCAGGATGATGTCGCGGCCGCCCTCACAAAGAGCGGGATTACCGTCTGCGCCTTTCGCGGCGAAAGCGACGATGAATACTACACTTGCATGGAGGAGGCGCTCAAAATCGGACCACAGGTCACGCTTGACGATGGCGCAGACGTCATCGCCACGGTTCATGGCGAGCACACCGAATACCTGAGCGCGATTATAGGCGGCTGCGAAGAGACGACGACAGGCGTGGTCAGGCTGAGGGCAATGGCGGCAGAAGGCGCGCTTAAATATCCTGTCATAGCTGTCAACGATGCCGAAACGAAGATGATGTTTGACAATCGGTACGGGACCGGGCAAAGCACGCTTCACGGCATCATGAACGCAACGAATTTCCTTTTTGCTGGAAAAACCGTCGTCGTCGTCGGTTACGGATGGTGTGGACGCGGCCTCGCGGCACGTGCGAGAGGTCTTGGGGCGAACGTGGTTATTGTGGAGGTCGAGCCGCGAAAAGCCCTAGAGGCAGCTATGGACGGCTTTAGAGTGATGACGATGCCCGAGGCAGCTATGGACGGGGACCTCTTTATTACAGTGACCGGAGACGTCGCCGTCATTCGGGGGGAGCACTTTGCCGTCATGAAAGACCAGGCCATCGTCTGCAATTCCGGACACTTCAATGTCGAACTCGACTTAGAGGAGCTTAAGGAGATTGCTACTGGCACGGCGAACGTCAAAGAGAACGTGGACGAGTATAAAATGGCTGACGGCAGGACGCTCTACGTACTCGCGGAAGGGCGGCTCATCAACCTCTCAGCAGCCTTCGGGCACCCCCCAGAAGTCATGGATATGAGTTTTGCCAATCAGGCACTGTGCGTTAGATATATCGTCGAAAATCACGCACATCTGGAAAATGCCGTGCACAGTGTACCTAATGCTATCGACAAACGGGTCGCCGCTCTAAAACTCGACGCAATCGGCATTGACATTGAGCAACTTACCGCGGAGCAAGAGACGTACCTCCGCTCGTGGACGCTCGGCACATAGTCCGTCCGTATGGGACATGTCGCGGTACGTAACGGAAGCCTTAAGGAATCGTTAACCATCAGATGAAAAAAGTACTTGGCATAGGCAATGCTCTTGTGGATATCCTGATCACGCTGGAAAATGACAAGAAACTTCCCCTGTTAAACCTTCCAAAAGGAAGCATGCGGCTGGTTGATAATAACCGGAGCAATACCATTTTGGATTCTCTTAAAGGATATTCCCGGATCGAAGCAGCCGGGGGATCGGCAGCCAATACCATTCACGGGCTTGCAAAGCTTGGCGTTCCTGCCGGGTACATCGGCATGATCGGGGAAGATGAGCGGGGGGGATTTTTTGTGAGGGATATGATCGATGCTGGGGTCGAACCCATTATGATCTACAGTGTTGAGCAGACAGGAAGAGCCACTGCCCTGATCACTCCTGACTTAGAGCGCACATTCGCCACTTGCCTTGGTGCCGCGACAGGGCTTTCCGCCGGCCACATCGATCGTCTTTCAACCGTCTTTGGAAAGTACGATATCCTGCACCTTGAAGGATACCTGGCGCAAAACCGTGAACTGATAGAAAAGGCCCTGGCCGAGGCAAGAAAAAACAATCTCCTGGTATCGCTTGACCTTGCCAGCTATAATGTGGTTGAAGCGAACCTGGATTTTCTCGAAAGAATGATAAAGAAATATGTCGATATAGTTTTTGCCAACGAGGAAGAAGCAAAGTCGTTTACCGGAGAAGATCCCCGGGAAGCTTCAACCAGCATCAGCAAAGCATGTAAAATAGCCGTTGTAAAAACAGGAAACAAAGGATCCCTTATACATGCCGGTAATGAGATGATTGAGATCGGGATCATACCGGTGACGCCGTTGGATACAACCGGTGCCGGAGACCTTTATGCCTCGGGATTCCTTTATGGTATCGCCAATGACCTTCCTTTAAAAAGATGCGGTGAAATCGGAGCCCTCCTGGCAGGCAATGTGGTTGAAGTGACGGGGGCGAAGATGCCGGAGGAGAGATGGATAAATATCTTAAACACAGTGACAGGGTAACAGGCTCACTCGAGAAGTGCAGGCAGCGAGAGGCGGATCGTAGTCCGGAGTTCGCTCTAAAAAGGTTCTACGAAAAATCTCAGGGACCTGATGCTGTGGTGCAGGGTGTTAATGTACCGACGAGGCGACAAAGAGTCCCGAGTTGACCATCGATAGCGATAGCGTCGCACCAACAGAGGCAGCCGAAATCATTGTGCGGGAGATAAGGCGGCGGTTAAATGGAGCTTAAAAGTATTATCGCTATGGCTACTGGGGCGATGGAGTCAGTCCTAGCCTTCGTCGGAACGACAGGAGACTTCTCGGCGATAACAAAGTACAAGGAGCGCGACGTGACGAGGAGGTTCGACCTCGTTGCAGAGCAGACGTTGGAAGACGAATTGTTCGAAAGGGGCGTTGGCGCGCGCATTGTCTCAGAAGAACGCGGCGACAGGATTATAGGCGACGACCCGAGCGGCACGTTTGTGTTTGATCCGATCGACGGATCAACCAACCTCGCGATCGGCTTTCCCTACTTTTGCTCGTCGCTCGCATATGCGCCAAAAATCGACGACGTTTCGCTTAGTGACATCAGTATGTGCGCTGTCGTAACGAACTCGCTAGATGTGTATGCGGCCGAGAGGGGCCATGGCGCCCGCTTCAATGGAGCACCGCTCGTGACACGGAAAGCACCACGCTATAAGCCTGTTGTTGCCGGATACGCCTATGGCGTGTCGCGCATTCCGCACGGAGTCATCGAGTTCGAAAAACACGCTAAGGTGCGGATTTTCGGGAGTATTGCGTGTGATATTTGTCAAGTTGCTACAGGAACTCTCGACGCAGTGATAGACACTAGAGACCGCTTGAGCTGTTATGACATAGCTGCAGCGCTACTTATCTTGAGTGAGTCTCACGGTATTGCGACCACAGATGACGGTAGCCTGATCGATGCTCCAGTAACCGCTTCCAATCTGTCACTTGTGTGTTCTACGGACCGAATACTACATGATAGAATTGTTGAGACGTTGAACCAATTCTCGAAAGATGTGTGAGCAGAGTAGAAACGCCGTTTAGTACATCGTAGCTGATGAAACGCCTGACGATGACCTAACATATCGTTTTCGCAAAGATGTCCGCGTGCGACGCCTAGCAACGCCGAACATTCTAAAATAGAGCAGCCAGACTGGTGAAAAATCGATCTTGACGTGCACGACCAAGGAAACTAGCAGCTTTATATATGTAAGCGCCCCCAATATCGTTTCATGATAAAAAAGGCCGTAGCTATCATCGCGCTTGTTATGATCGCTTCGCTGTCCGTAGCGGGTTGCGCGCAAAGCTCCACTACTTCTTCACCGTCACCAACTCCGTTCGCCGATAAGAAAACGGACATTGGCAACAATACGACGTATTCGAGCACTGCCGGCTTCAACATTACGTACCCGAAGACGCTCAATACAAGCTCATCGACAAATGCATCTCAGTCAGCAAAGATCTTTGTCTACCTAGCGAAAAACAAATCACTCAACAGCGTGAGCGTGTCGACCATGGACGCCCCGAACATGACACTTTCAGATTTCACAACCTACAACCTCAACTCGGTTAATGATTTCCCGAATTACAAGCTAATTTCAAACAATAGCACCACATTAGGTGGCAAGCCAGCATACACCGTCGTTTGGCAAGCGATCGTTCCCCTCCAGATGGGCGATACAGCGAGCACTAAAGATACGACGCTCAAAGCGATGCAAACGTATCAGGTAAACAACAACATAGGATATGTCGTAAGCTACCAAGCCACACTCAGCGACTATAATACGTACCTGAAACAGGCACAGCAAATAATGAACTCGTTTAAACTCACTTCGTGATTCGAGTTTATGAGTGCTGGCTTATCCATTCCGATTTGAGCGAGTGGCGCTCAATACGCCACGTCGTTCTTTTCTTTAGAACGGTCAACAAAATGTGACCGGGTATATAAGAAGGCACTGGAATCGAACAATTTACCTGTTTTGAGAAGCGGTTACGACCGCCTCGCCGTTCCTATTTTTGACTCCTGAAGAGCTAGTCGTACGCGGCTAGAGTGTTACGATCGTAACTAAATTGCTACCTTAATCTTGCAAGAGTTTTTGGAAGTAATCAAAGAGCTAGCTTTGTTGCTCGCTGACAAGATGACTTTTAATGACTTTTATCTCAATGTGTAAAAGTCTAGGACTCTTGCAAGAGAATTATGATAGCACCTTTGTTTTGTTGGCCATTATCCGTGTTTGCAGGCCGTCCAAAAAGAGTCGTGCAATTGATCAGAGCTGTGAGCTAGTGAATGATCAACAACAAAAAAGAGGGTGCGAGGTTTGACTACCTCATTGTGTATCTCCTTAGGACATTCATCAGTGGCATAACTGTAGGAGGGCTTGTGTGCTATACCTTTCCTTAACAACTCCACATCTTGAAAAAATCGGTCCGGCTCATTTGCACCTCGTGTACGACAGCGTGCAGCAATCCTGCAGGAAGTTGGCGATGTGCGTGAATCGGTATTGTGGTCGCTCGACCGTCCTGGGAGACTAAACGAACGTGTGAACCTCGCGTCCGAGTAACGCGAAAACCGATAGACTCTAAGAACTTCACGAGCTCGCTCCCGCTGATCGATGGAAACTTTTCAGGGCGTGCTGCATTGGCGCCCTTTTGCTCACAGCTTGACGTCACCTTCAATTACGTCCCGCCTCTTCAAGCTCTTCCTGACAAAGCGCGATGCACTCCCTAATGTTCTCAAGCGCCTCTTTGAGCGTCGTACCATAGGAGTAACAACCTTTCAACGACGGGCACGTAGCAACAAAACAGCCCGCATCATCAGTCTGAATTACTATTTGACGTTCCTCCACGGAAGTGTCCCCTAAACGGGCTTCTCCATCATGTATATGAATCCTATGCTGTCGGAGCATCCCCGGGGGCAACAAGCCCACGTAAGCTAGCTCAGTAGAGTGCAACATCACAGCGCCGCGTGCGTCGATATGGTCAGCACGAGACTTCAAGCACGCGGCGCTGCCGGACAAAGACTTAAGTTGGCAAACGCTCGTTTGTAGTTTATATAAGTAGATCAATTAATCGCGTTTTACATCGTCCAAAGCACGCAGGGATGTCCAATCGTGTTAGGTGAAGGACAAGACAATCGAAAGCTTGGTAGGGTAGGCGAGGGCCTTAGGTCTCGCGTAGCTCGAACTAGCGATGTCGCTTATACACAGAACGCAGATTCCTCTGAGTTCGTCCCCGCACTGTTTTACTCACAGGGCCAAGATGACTACACACAAGCCCTCGCACTCAAACGAGCTCTGATGAAAGAGCATGAAGGAAACGTGCTCGAAGAGATGATCCCCGGAAGCGAGCTCGTGAATGAGCGAGGGACGTGTTTCCGGATAGAAACAGCAGAGAAAGTAAGCCTGCATACGATACCCTCAAAGAAAGCCAAAGAGAGCTTATTATCAGATCTTAAGCTCCTTCACGGCGTTAGAGAAGCGACTGAGAGCACCTTGAATAAGCGTGGCTACCACACAATCGACGATCTCGTCGATCACAACCGCTTCGGGGGGCAAGCGCGCCGTTTCCTAGAACTTATCGAAGCGCTCGATACAATCGAGATGATGGAATGGATAGGAAAGAGGTTCTCAAAATCGCATCCACTTGCGTTACGTGCCTCGGGCTTTCATTCGCCGGACGAGTTGCTGTTCGTTGACATCGAGACGCTGGGGCTTTTCTCCAGTCCAATCATAATTATAGGGCTGGCTAAATCGATCGGTGAGGCCCTTAACGTGCACCAATATGTTCTCAGGGACGTGCACGAAGAGCCCGCTGCGCTAGCTGCATTTCTTTCTCACGTCGACGCACGTAGTGCACTCGTCACGTTCAATGGGCGAGCTTTTGACGTTCCTTATCTTGAGCAACGTCTTGCCTACTACCAAATACGCGGCGATTTGCAAAGAACGCACTTCGACGCGCTCCACTTCGCTCGAAGAAAGTGGCATGGGGTGATGCCCAACTTTAGGCTGTTCACGCTACAGAAGCATCTCCTCGGCGCTCGCGAAATAGACATTCCCAGCGCCTTAGTTCCGGAGTTCTATGAGACGTACCTGCGGACACAAAATATCGGGCCACTCCTCGCTATCATTGAGCATAATAGACAGGATCTCATCGCGCTGGCCCACATTTTTTCAAGGCTTTGCGAGGGATAAGCACGTCTGTCGAGGCTATCCTCCAAATCCTACAGAGTAATCCCTCGTACCGCAACCAAGTCGAACATGTCGAAGTGCTGCCCGCCAGGGAGCCAGTTTTCGGTATAGCCAGCGATATATGCCCAAAAGTCGATACGTACCTGCAGCTAAACGCCTTTCAGTTATACAGGCACCAAACCGATGCTCGCACGGCGTTGCGTGCGGGCAAGAACGTCGTAATCACCACCCCTACTGCGTCCGGAAAGACACTCGCTTTCAACGTTCCGATCTTCGAAGAGCTCGAGCGCGACCGGAGCGCGACCGCTCTTTACCTTTACCCAACCAAGGCTCTGTCGAATGATCAGTTGAAGGTGCTTGAGGAGCTCGAGCGCGTCTGTGGTATACCTGTCAATCCTAATGTTTACGATGGAGATACACCCTCACATAAACGGCCGAAGATTCGAGCGACTGCAAGGATCGTGATCAGTAACCCCTATGAGCTCCATCACGTCCTGCCTTGGCACTACAAGTGGCAGCGATTTCTAGCGCACTTGAAATTCATCGTGCTTGACGAGGCGCATGTGTATCGTGGCGTATTCGGATCAAATATTGCTCTGCTGATGAGGCGACTGCAGAGGCTCTGCGCGTATTACGGATCGAAGCCACAGTTTATCATTTCTACCGCCACCCTCGCAAATCCGACTGAATTCAGCGAGAGACTCACCGGGGCGACGTTCGACGTGATCACACAAGACGGATCGCCTCGAGGGCGCAAGTATTTCGTTCTGTATAACCCGTACGCGAACGGCATTGGCACCCGTTCCGCTCATCGGGAGGCTGAGAGTTTGTTTCTCCTTTTTATCCGAAACAACTTGCAGACACTTTGTTTTACGCTGTCCCGGAAGATGGCAGAACTCATTGCCCTTTGGGCTCGAAATGATGTCAGAGACTCCGCGCCTTCTCTCGCCGGCCGCATTGCTGCTTATCGCGCTGGCTACTTGCCTGCAACGCGGCGGCAGATCGAAGCGCGCTTGAAAAGCGGCAGCTTAGCCGGCATTACGTCAACAAACGCGCTGGAACTTGGCATTGACATCGGTAGCTTAGATGCCGTAATCATGGCGGGCTATCCTGGCACGATTATCTCTACGATGCAGCAAGCGGGGAGAGCAGGCCGGGGGAGGGGCGAGTCGATCGCGACCTTGGTTGGATTTCACGACCCCCTCGATCAGTACTTCATGAAGCATCCGGCCACGCTGTTCGGTGGGGCCCATGAACACGCAATTATAGATCTTTCGAACGAATATATTACCGTAGGACACGCAATGTGCGCGGCGGCTGAGTTGCCGCTACGGCTCCCTCACGATGAAGTGTACTTTCCGACGCTTCTTACAGAATCGCTCGAGGCGCTCGAGCACCAGGGCTTAGTTAAGAACACCGCGAGCGGATGGATTTACTCAGGCAGGGGCAGAGCGTCCGAGGCGGTGCCTCTGAATGCGCTCTCCTCGCAGGTGTTCAAGATGCTGTGCGAGGGTCGACTGCTCGAAACGCTTGACATGACCCGCGCGTACCGAGAGGCCCATGAAGGGGCGGTCGTGCTTCACGAGGGCGAGACCTACATTGTCGAGCAGCTCAATTTAAGTAGCGGCATCATATCCGTAAGCAAAAAGCCCGTTGACTTCCATACGGAGCCGATTAAAACCGTTGATCTTCGCGTGATACAAGAGCTCGACGCCAGACAGAAAGGCGAGCTGACCGTGTCATTCGGTACTGTCGAAGTCGTCGAGCAGTACGTTGGATATAAAACGCTCCGCTACGATCAAGTCGTAGGAACTGAAGGCCTCGACCTGCCGCCGCTCCGCTTCACGACGACGGCTCTGTGGTTTACTGTGCCAGAAGCCGCCGTGGCGCGCGTCGTGTCGAATCAGCTCGATATGAATGGTGGGTTACACGGAACAGAGCACGCACTAATCGCGGTGATGCCGCTGCATGTGATGTGCGATAGGAGAGACATAGGCGGCGTTTCGACTATGTGCCATCCGGATACCAACCAACCTACAATATTCATCTATGACGGTTTCGAGGGAGGGATTGGCCTCGCCGAAAAAGCAGTCGAGCTTTTCGCCGACATTGTCACGATGACACGGGAGCTCGTCGGGGACTGCTCGTGCGACGTCGGATGCCCGGCGTGCATCTACTCGCCTAAGTGCGGAAATGACAACAAGCCGCTCGATAAGAAGGCTGCAATCGTTTTGTTAGATAAGCTTTTTGCGGACATAACTGCCACAAATGAATCAGGCTCATCTTGATGTGAGTGTCACGATCGTTTGTTGGGGGATTTGCCCCACCCCCCCTTTAGGCCTCAGCGGCTAGGCGCGATTGCGGTGACGCAGCGTTCAGCCTCCGTTTCAACCTCTGCCCTTCGCAGGTGGATAAGACGTTTATTTCCTGCTCACCGAGATTGTATGAAGCATAGACACACGCAAGCCAAACAATTAATACGCTTACGAAGTAGACCGAGTTATCGTCCAACATAAGAGGTAATTACAGTGTCATTCGACGTCTTTCCCGCTATTGATATCAAAGATGGCCGGTGTGTCCAACTGGTCGGAGGGGTGCCTGAAAACGTCCTTATCTCACTTGAGGACCCTGTATCCGTCGCAGAGCACTGGATTAGCAGTGGTGCCACCAGCCTCCACGTCATCGACCTCGACGGCGCGTTTGGAAAACCTCGAAATCTCAAGATTGTCTACAAGCTGGCAAAACTCGACGCGTTCATTCAGGTTGGTGGCGGGGTTCGCTCGCGTGAACACGTCGCTGACCTCCTTCAGATCGGCGTTGACCGGGTGATTTTAGGCACCGCTGCCGTCAGAGATCCGACGATTGTCCACAGCCTGAGCGCTGAGTTCGGCAGTGCGTCTATCATGGTGTCGGTCGACGCCCGAGGTGGCGAGGTCCTGATTGAAGGATGGACGCGAAGCTCGGGCTTGCGGCCTGGAGAGCTGGGTTTGCTCTTTCAGGAGATGGATGCTGGTTCGTTGCTCTTCACGGACGTGGAGGTAGAGGGGAGGATGAGCGGGATACGCGCTGACGTAATTCGCAGTCTCGTTGAATATGTCGACGTGCCAGTTATCGCGTCTGGCGGTATTGGACGCTTAGATGATATACGGGCAGTCGCCTCGACCGGGGCCGCAGGCGTCGTAATCGGCTCTGCGGTGTACACTGGGAAGTTCACGCTTAACGATGCGTTTAAAATAGTACGCGACCTTTAGAGTTTAGGGTAAAATATGCGGACAGCCAACGTTGAGAGGCAAACCAAAGAGACCAAGATTGATCTACACGTCAATCTCGACGATCCGTCAGAAACGGCAATAGAGACCGGTGTATCATTCTTTACGCACGTTCTTGAAGCTTTCTCCCTGCACGGCGACATTGGAATACGCCTCACAGTGCGTAGCGACGGCAATCCGCATCACGTAGTTGAGGACGTCGGCATCGCACTCGGGATGGCGATTAAAAGCATGATTGCAG
>Ga0209777_10001944_pt1 | contig 28331 bp, 25 predicted proteins | sample FrelakmetHBP12HB_FD_187147 | JGI IMG/M metagenome (GOLD analysis project Ga0209777, IMG submission 187147) | Freshwater lake sediment microbial communities from the University of Notre Dame, USA, for methane emissions studies -HBP12 HB (SPAdes)... | ecosystem: Environmental > Aquatic >...
CCTTGCGGGACCTTGAGGTTCAGACAAAAATTGTACCGAACACGACATTTTTTAAGGATTTACAAAAAGAGAAAATACAGGGGTTGGTTCTCTCCGGCGGGGCACCACGAATAGGGCTTGATGGCAGTTTAGGGAACTGCACTGAATATTTAGAGAAGGCAGATTTTCCGATCCTTGGGATATGTGCTGGGCATCAATTTATGGCTCGTTTTTTCGGTGGTGAAGTGAAACCATCGAAGATACCGGAGTTTGGGCAGGTTGAAATGACGTTAATTAAAGACGATGATGTATTATTCGAAGGTGTGTTAAAAAAGTCGATTGTGTGGGAATCGCACAACGACGAGGTGACTGTTTTACCCAAGGATTTTGTTAGAATTGCAGAAAGTGAAAATTGTAAGATTCAGGCGATGCAACATAAGAAAAAACAATTTTATGGACTGCAGTTTCATCCTGAAGTGGAGCATACTGAATACGGAGAGCATATCTTTAAGAATTTTATACGACTGTGTGAAGAGTAATTGGTTTTCATAATACGACTGAAAGACTCGCTGTGACGATTAATTGGACAGTTAATTATTTTTTTCAACTCGTACGCTTCTGTATATCGTTTCTATGAGTACAATCAGGAGAAAGAAGAAAATCAACACACCCACAAAACTACCAATTACATAGAGTACGATTGTAAAGAGATCATCATCGGAGAAAAGAACATTATTGACTCCGAAGAAACTACTGCTCAGCAGAATAATAAAAAAAATACTGGAGAGAACTACTGCTAGAACAAATTCCAAAAAATAGTTTTTCTTTTTAGGACTTTTAGGAGTATCTTCTGTTTTATCCAGAAATTCTAATACCTCTTTCTTTTCTTCTGTCAGTTCAATAGATTCTTCTGCGTTTTCTTCTTTGATTTCTTCTTTTCGCTCTACGGTTTTTTTTGCGTTAGAAAGCGCGTCTATGAATTTTTTATATTCAGTCTCAGAATCAAAGAGAAGAGACGCTCCTTGGTACCCGCAGTCCTTACATACTTCTTTCCATGAGGATAATCCAAATATTATGCCGTCGCCGAGTGTTCCAATGCCGATATTTTTACTTCCACAATTCGGACATGCGGTAATTTCCATCATTCACACCATCGATTTATTTCCATCGTTTGAATAGAGAATGTTGGAGGTCAAGTTGATCAAAGACTTTCCCAACAATAAAATCAACTACCTCTTCAATATTTTTTGGTTGATGATAAAATGCAGGCATCGCAGGTAAGATGATCGCTCCGCTTTCTTTTGCAGCTAACATGTTTCTAAGCCCTGGTATATCAAGTGGTGTTTCACGAATAACAAGAACGAGTTTTCTCCCTTCATTTAAACAACAGCTCGCTGCTCGTGACGTCAGCGTATCTCCATATCCATTGGCGATTGCAGAGAGCGTTTTCATACTACAAGGAATAACAATCATGCCATCGAGAGGGAATGAACCGCTTGCTGGACCAGCATATAAATCATCGTTGTCGTAGACGACGGCTGCTTTTTTCTTGATAGCATTATAGGTGTACTTGGTTTCATGGTTGATGATCTTTTTTGCTACTTCTGAGATAACAAGATGTACCTCATGTCCGGTCTTGTTCAACTCTTGCAGTAATCGGATTCCATAAATACTGCCTGATGCTCCCCCGATGCTAACAAAATATTTCATATCTTACAATCCTTCTATAGCGGCAACGATATCGGTGAGAGTTATCTTGAAATGTTCGTCTTTTTCAATCGCAGTACCTGTAATGATGATATCTGCTCCTGCGCGTGCTTTTTCTTTGGCTGTCTTGGAATCTCTGATACCACCACCGACGATGACGGGGATAGAGGTGTTTTTCTTCACCGCCTGGATCATCTCATTTGGAACCGGTGTTGGAGCCCCAGAACCAGCCTCAATATAGAAAAACTTCATGCCAAGGTATTCTGCAGCAAGGGCATATCCCACCGCGGTTTGAGGATCATCTCTTTTGATTAACTCAGCTTCTCCGACACGACCAGCAGTCATTCCTGGTTCTACAATCACATATCCCATGGAAATCGGCTCAAGCCCTGAGTATTTGACAAATGGTGCTCCTTTGACATGCTCCCTAATCACGTAATCCAGATTATTTGAGTTGAGGAGACTCATGAAGAAAACTGCATCAGCATATTTACTCAGGAATTTCGCGCCAGAGGGAAACAGGATGACAGGGAGATCTGAATTTTTTTTGATGGCTTGAACGGTTTCATCTACCTGTTTCTGCGACAGGAGGGTAGACCCACCAACCATGATGGCACTACTTCCGGCGTCAGAGACTGTCTGTGCAATTTGTCCAGCAACACTTGGTTTTTGTTTATCCGGATCGAGGAGTGCAAAATGAAGTCTCTTTTTCCGTGATAGTTCTACAATTGTATCTGCGATAGTCATTAGGGGTTAAAGAACACCGGATGTATTTATGTTTTATGCCTTGGGGAGAAGGTCACAGATTAACTTTTCTGAACATGCGGCAAGAACACTGGTTCTCTCCACTAAATTAAAATCCATATCCAGGTCGTCGCCGGAGATGGTTTTGACAAACCCCCCTGCCTCCCGAACAATCAGAGTGGATGCAGCGATATCAATGACTCGAATAATGTCCTTTCCCACGAAATAGTAATCAAGGGCGCCGATTGCGACCATGCACATCTCAAGGGATGCTGAACCTAATGATCGAACGTTACCTTTTTTTGATAAAGAACCGGCTCTTGACGTATGGTTCTTCCCCAGGGAAATCGATGACAGCATCTCAGGAGAAGGCACCTCGCAGACTCGGATTGGTGTGTTGTTGAGAAACGCACCATGATGTTTCTCTGCGGTGAACACATCGCTCGTTGGGATGTTTTTCACAACACCATATTCAATATCGCTGATCTTCGATGTACCTATCGCTAAGGAGACGGAGTAGAACGGGATACCCCGATACGCGTTCCGTGTTCCATCCACTGGGTCTAGCACGAATACGTACTTCCCGCCAAAATCAACAAATCCTATCTCTTCGCTGAGTAAATTTATCTTTATCTCAGATTTTTTTATTAGTTTGAGTGCTGCATCCTCAGCGACTTTATCGATATAGGAAGTGGGTGTTCCATCGGCTCCAAGGCCGATGGTCGTCCCAAGTTTATAGAAATTATTCCTCGCCTCCTTTCTTACTTCTTTGCTGATTTTTTCTACAATCTGATGAGCAAGATGTTTTAGTTTTTCATCCATGTGTTATCCCTTGATGTTGATACCAAGATAGGTAAGCATCCAACTGATGTAGAGGGTAAGTATAATCATAATCACTGCAGCAAGAATTAGTCCAATGAAGATAGCGAGCAGAGATTTGGAGAATTTTTAAATCAAAAAGATACGCGATTAATGCACCTGTCCATGCACCAGTGAAGGGAACAGATAATGCAACAAATGCAAATAATCCAAGATACTGATACGTTCTGATTCTACTATCTGCTTTCTTTCGTGTTCGTGCGAATAACCAATCCATAATCTTTGCCCAAAATGTAAATTTCCGAAGGAATTTTTCAACGTAACGAAAAAAAAGAAGGATAAAAGGGATTGGAAACATATTTCCTGCAATAGCAAGAGGAAACGCCTGCCACCACTCCCATCCATACCGCAACATTGAAAATGGTATTACATATCGGGCTTCAAGCCAAGGCACCATGAACAAAAAAAAGATTTGAAACCATTGTGGGATAAAGTCAAACATGTATTATACTCCAACGAACCTGCCAAATCCTTGTTTCACGAACATCTGATGGTCTTCCATCACTTTTTCTCCTCTGATGAAAATCGTGGAAGGGAAAATTGCAGGGAATCCTTCGAACGGTGTCCACCTACATTTCGAATGAAGCATCTCCGCGGTGATCGTTTCTGTTTTTTTCAAATCAACAATAATAAAATCAGCATCTCGCCCAACCTCGATTTTTCCTTTAGAAAGGTTCAGGAGCTGCGCAGGTCGTTCACAGAGCAGAGTCAAGAGAGTGCTAAGTTTGATTTGCTCTTTTTTCATAGCAGTAAGCAAGAGAGGATACATGGTTTCAACTCCTGGTAGACCTGAGGGAGCATCGCTAAACGCAACGTTTTTTTCTTCTCCGGTGTGTGGGGCGTGATCTGATTCAAAAATATCGATGAGTTTGTTGTTCACGCCGTACCAGAGTGTATCGCGATCGAAACTTGATCGGATCGGTGGATTTACTTTATATAACGTCTGTTTAGTGTTGAGGGAATGCACATCAAAGAAAAGATGATGAGGAGTGACCCCAACGGTTACGTGGTTTGGTTTTTTGCGCAGTATCTCAAATCCTTCACAGGAAGAAAGGTGGCAGATATGAATCGGTGAAGAAAGATCCGAGGAGTTGTTGATGACGGATCTGATAGCGTTTTCCTCGCATTCCGCAGATCGACATCGAAGATGATCAACAAGATTGTTTTCTTGGTCTTCATGTGTTTTAAGACAGTGTTCGTCTTCAGCATGAATCAGTGTTATTTTCTTTGTTCGATTGGTTTCAAGCAATGCGACTCGTAGATTTTTAGTGCTGAGTTGGAGAGACTGGGTACTGGCTCCTAAAAAGATTTTAAAACCACTGCAAAAGGGGGAGATTTCTGCGAGTCGCCCGATATTTTCATCACTCACCGCTGCATAAAGCCCGAAATCCACATAACTTTTTTCTGAAGCAATCTGTGTTTTTTCTTTTAGTGTCTGTTTGCTTGTGGTTTGAGGCTGGGTGTTAGGCATGTCAAAGACACAGGAGATACCTCCGAATGCTGCTGCTTGTGAGCCAGTTGAGAAATCTTCCTTGTGGGTAAAACCAGGGTCACGGAAATGTACATGGAGGTCGATGCCGGTTGGGAGGATGAGATTGTTGCCGACGTTGATATGAGTGTCTGTTTTGAGGCTTTTTTTTATTGCAACGATTTTTCCTTGTTCGATGCCAAGGCAGCCTTGCTCGAATGTTCCGTTATAATAGAGTTTTCCCTCAATTGTGAGATCCATCTAGGTGTGTCTCCTTTATTGATCCATGTGGTTTTGTTTCGGTAAAAATCTGTCCCTGAAACTTCGAGATTTTTGTGGTTTTTTCAAACCACGCATCAGGGGGCAATCCGGCTTTCATGCAGGTATGCGAAAGATACTCTTCTTCATTCCATTCTTGTTCTACGGGCACCTGGGGAAGCAATAAGCCTTTGTAAAAGTTTTGTTCAACAATTAACCCATCTCGTCCGATGTCTATGTGTGTAGGATAGTCTTGAGGTTGTGTTACTTTAATGAATTCTGGTTTTGTAAGCACGGTGACTTCTACAATGATCATATCAAGTTCTGTTTCTGTCAATGGCGGAAATCGAGGGTCTCGAGTGACTGATTGAGCTGATTCGATAATTGCATCTTGTAAAGTCATGATGGGAAGCGGGATGCCGATACATCCTCGTAATTCATGATCCGGGAAGGTGTGAAGGGTGACAAAAACCCCTTGTTTTTGATGAAAAGATTTTCCAAGATTTGGTGATGAATTCTTCTTATGTTTGACATATTCTTCGAGTATCTGTCGTGCGAACTGAACAGCTTTTGTGCCCTCAACAAGACTCAACATAGTAAAAAGTATAAGGAAACGCATTAAATAAAATTTGGTGAGGGGAAAAACCCCCCCTCCATTTTTTATGGTAACTGTTCTCGTGTCAGAAGAATATTTAGAGTTTTTGGTGTATCACCAATATTGAGTGTGATTTGTCCAGTGCCGGTATATGTTATATTTTGACCGCTTTCATTGACAAGCCCTTCAACACTTGCGTTATATGAGCCTGGCGTTAGTTCGGTGGTGTAATTTCCATTGCTGTCAGTTATCACGCTTTTTGTTACTGCAGTATTGTTCGCAATTCGTAAATCCTTTGAGAAGAGAATGGTCATGTTTGCTTTCCCTATACCATTGTATTTTGTACTTCCGCTGATAGTAACAGATACTTTGGTAACGGCGATGTTGTAAGAGGTAGTTCCTTCTCCGATGGAAACAACCAGTTTACCTGTAAAGGTGTATACCATGGTTGCTGCATCTGTTTTTTGGACTGTAACATTGTATGCTCCGGGTGTGAGTTTAGCTGCGTAGAGTCCCTGAGCATCAGATGTCGCAGAAATTTGCATTGATGCAGTGTTGTTTTTTACTGAATTGTCAGGGGCGAATGTCACAGGGATACTCGCAATTTTTGTGGTATTATGGGTCGTGTATCCACGGACAAGGACAGGAGCATAGCTAAGGGAGATATTGACCCAGGATGTGTTGTGTGCGGTAAGGGTGACGGTTTGTTTTGTTAAGTAGTCAAGGTACCCGGTGCTGTTATTTTGTTTTGTCGCATTCAAGGTGTAATTTCCCGGGATTAATGAGGGAAATGAATAGGTTCCTGCCGTGCCTGTAGTTGTGGTGTTGACTGGTTTTTGGGTGCCATCGAGTTTGGTGTAGGTGAGTTGTATTTGCACGTCGTTTGCTTCTTCACCAGGTGTGTATTTCTTATCACCATTACTATCAGTATAGACAACTCCTTTGACTTCAGCTAATTTTGGTTTTGAGATGTTGTATGAGTTATTATCAGGTACAACATTGATAGGTTCTTTGTTAAGGAGGGTGTATTCGTTTTCGACTGCAGAGATGTTGTATTTACTTGGGTATAAATTATGGAAGATGTAGTGTCCTTGTTGGTCTGTTTTTACCGGTTGGACCGGCCTCCCGAAATAATAATCGTTTAATTGGATGGTTACGTTTGGTAACGGTGTGTCGTTAGCGGGTTCATAGGAACCGTTGTTGTTGTTATCCTGATAGACAAAACCTTCGAGAGTTGAGAGGTTTATAGAGAGGTTAAAATTACGCCGATATTGAGAGCCGGTAAGACGCATGGCTTCTGCGTCTGTGATTGGGAAATATAACATATTACTAGTGCTGTTAAACGTGATTTTTTTCAGGAATACGTCATTGGCGTAGGAAAAAAGTAGCGTAATATTGCCACCAGGTGCAAGAAGGTTGAAACTACCGTTTTTATCAGTGTACATGTAATCATGTGGGAACCCGTAATTATCAAGAACTGCGACCGTTACATAGGGAAGCGACGTGTTATTGCAGCTGATGGAGCCGTTGAAGAACGCACCTTCATAGTACTTCGCGATGACTACCGCGCTCCTCTTCTCCCCGTAGTAGGGGTAAGGCGAAACATAGACCGGGATGAAATGCTTCATAGTATAGCAGGGGATTTGTTGACTAGCTGTTTGATAGTTCCCGGACGAATCTTGTGTCGGGGGGGCTCCAATATAGGTTCGGTAGAACATGGTGTTGAAATAAGCTTTTTTGTTAACGGTTGCAGTTCCTGTGATGGCAATATATTTTCGATCCGCCGTGGACATTTCGTTGAGTTGTTTTGCTGTCCATTGACCATCAGGTCCCTTGGTGCCGTCTGTGTTTACCGAATAACCCGTGTATATGACTTGCATGAGGTCGTCCTCGGGATTGTGGAACTGTGTTCCTGCGGTTTTAAGTGCGGTTAAGATGTTGCTTTTATCGGCTAGGAATGCGAAGATGTTAAAAATCTGCTCGTCATATCCTTCTACCCCGTAGTACCGAATGCTGTAGCCAGTGGCTTGTTGGATATCATGGTATAACCAGGTGATTTGTTCGTCGGTTAAGGTATCGTTTAAAAGTTTTTCGATATCTTGATAATAAGCGTTTGAAGGCCATTGCGCTCCCACGAGCAGGGTCTTGCTCAGATTAACGTCATATTCTGCTCCGATTGGTTTCTTCTGCGAGGGAGATAGTGCGGGATTAATCATCCATGACGTTATTTTGGTTGTATTGTTATTCCCAAGATGTTTCTGAAGTGCAGTAATGACTGAATCAGAAAAAGCTGTCCCGTTATTATCTTTTAGATTCCCTTCTAATAATCGGACGATCCAGACTGCGATCCCCTGTTTTTCACTTGTTGCGGTATGGAAATTAGCTGCAGTTGGAATTCCGTCTTGGAAGTTATCAGCGACGGTTGGATGCGCTCCAACTGCAACTTCGTAGAACCCGTAGTCCCACCAGGAGATATAAGCAGGTCGTTTTGATGGATCCGTGATGTTCGTGTCTTGCTTGTTTAACCAAGAATAGGCGGCGACCCAGTACTGCTCCTTGAAAGAGCTAGAGCCGAATGCAGAGGAAGCATTTTTCCCGAAGAAATCATATTTTAAATTACTCGTACCGTTTTTTGATGCGGCTGATGGTACCGCTGCATCGAGTGCGAGGTACCCATTAGGGATAAGGATAAGGAAGGCGATAAAAAGAACACCAAAGATGTGATAGATTTTTACGCTTTTTCGTATGCCTCGAATGCCACCGCCCGCGTTCCTTATATTTCGTGCCATTTGTTTGTAGTCAATCTTAGAAATTAACAACCAAATAATCGATCCCGCAAGTAAGGCAATAATGGGCACCATGTCGTTAAGGAAACGACCAGCGGTTGATGTTAGCCAAATGTCGATTACGAATAATGTTAGGAGGAAGAGGTAATCACGTCGTTCTTTCTGTTTCACATATTGGTAGATAAGAAACGCAAAGCCAGCCCAAGCAAGCCAGTACACTGCAGGGCCGTACGACATCACGGTTCGGCTCATATTATAGGTCCCTGCCTCTGCAATGGTTAGGGATACCTTAGTCCCATAAATCCCAGTGCCGTACATGATTCCCGCAATTTTCCCTAACGACGAGAATATTGTAAATTTATTAGGATATGCATAGACGACGTAGAGAAAGGCTGCTACGGCCCCTGCAATAGCAGCAATCAATGGGAATGAAGCGACCCAGGGGATTTTCTTCCGTTTGAAAAGAATACAGAGGCCACCGAAGATTAAAACCCCTATTGCCAAATAGAAAGGAAAGCTTAAGATGACACCTCGCGCGGAGGTGACCGGCCATGAAACAAGAACTCCAGTGAATAATACGAGGAAGCCATTGAGAGCAAATCGTTCTTCAAGCTTATTCATGAAAATATCTATCAAAAGTTGTACAATTACATAAATGGCGATAATTGTGTAGAGGTATTCTGCTTCTACCCAAACCATGGAGAGAGCGGCAAGCGGGATTCCTGCGAGGAGCGCGTAGAGAATTGAACGTCCCATATCTTTTTCTTTGATGCTTTTAATGAAAAATAGGAACGTGAGGAAGTATAGAAGTAGGTTGAACGAGTCATGGTCGAATAAACTATAGGCGGAGCCATGCCCCGAGCTAATATGAATAGGTATAAGGGCGATAAGCAACGCAGCGATGAGTCCTGCTTTCTTTCCAAATAAGATTTTCCCGATGAAATAGACAGGGAAAACGAGCAAAGCACCACATAACGCGGGGAGAAACTGCATTGCATATCCGATTGCATTTGCTTCACTCATAAATGGGACAAGGAGTTTACTAAACTCGATTGCAGACATGACCATTATCGGGCCCCGACCTCCTGAGTTTCCTATAGGATATGCAAGTAGGGGATCGTTGGAAGAGTAGTATGGAAAACGCCCAGTTTGCACGGTATTACTAACGAGTCTCATGTTATAGTACGGGTCAGGACCAGATAAATAGAACGTATTGGACATGGTTGTTCCTGATGGGTTCATATCTATGTTTGATACGATGTTGAAATAGGAGTTCATGAATAAAACTAAGAAGAAAATTGCTATCAATGAGGCTCCAATCCACCAGTTTTTCTTGAATCGAAATCGCTTTCGTTCCGGGGCGTTTGCTCTGGCCGCCGGTTGCGAAGTTAGAGCGGTTTCTGATTGGATCGGCATTTTAAATTGTGCTCGTTTCCGCATACGTTTCACCCTAGGATGATTACAACCGTAAATCCATGGTCTTATAAATAACTTATCTCTAAAAGAATCTCCTTAATTTTTGATGTGCGGGAGTGTTTTTAAGAGGATTTCTGCGATACAGTCTGCAGCACTGACTTTGCTGAACTCAGTTTCTATTGTGTCCGTTGAAATAATTTCATCACAGTCTGCAGACAGAAGTTTTTCTTTTGCACCACCGACAAATAATCCATGAGTACATGCAACCGAGACTGTTTTAGCACCCTGTTTTTTCAACTCTTTAATGGAATTGGTCATAGTGCCGCCTGTGGAGATAATGTCATCGATGATAGCGACGTGTTTCCCACGGGCATTAAGTTTCTTTGGTGTGATCTTAACGGTAGTTCCATCGATGCGTGTTTTCTCCAGGTAATCGTACTCGCATTTAATAAGAGCTGCTGCTTCTTTGGCTCGGTCTTTAGCCCCCTTATCTGGTGCAAGGATAAAATCAATGTTTTTTTCTTTGAGATACTGGGCGATGGTTGAGACCGCGGAACAACTATACGCGGGAACCGTAAAGAATTTCAGAATATGCTTCTTATGCGGATCAACCGTAATAACACAGTCAGCATACATGCTGATGTGCTGTGCGACAGCTCTTGAACTGATTGCTTCGCCTTCCTCGAATTTTTTATCTTGTCTACTGTACCCAAAATAAGGGAGGACGACGGTGATTTTCTTTGCGCCTGCATCATGAACCGCATCCTGTATGAGAAGAAGTTCAACAATTTTTGGATCAGGATATGCGGTTTGAACAACCAAGACGTCCTCACCTGAAATGTCATCTAACACGCGGACGTAAAATTCATCGTCAGGAAATCGTTTGTATGTTGCCTGTAGAAGCGGTTGCTGAATTTTATTCGCAAGATTTCTTGCAACATTTTTTGATGAAGTTCCCCCAAGTATGTACATAATGCGACGTCGTAAACGGTCGATGTCTTTTTAGTAATTTCGTAAGAAAGTTTTTATAAGAGTTTTTGCTTAATTCCTTAGAAGTGAGTGGATGAGATGCGACGACATCTATTAATACAGACGTTGATGGTTATTCTTTTATTGATATCTGTCGTTTTCGTCTCTACGATAACCGCAGAAAACACATCAGAGACTCAAGTTGAAGCAACGATTTTATGCACCTTTGAAACAGGATCAGAACTGAATGTCCGTGCCCAAATGATTGTTAACCGTATTAGTAATATTTATGAGACTACCTACACAAGGCAAATGATCGAAACAATGACAGACTCTGATGCTCTTGCAGTTATTAAAAATCAACTCCACATCCTTGTTAGAAACCAAATCGAAGATACATTTCAGAATGCAGACGTTTCTGCAATCACCAAAAAACCATCCTATGAGAAACCGTATTTCATTGATGAATTTCACGTGAATCTCACTGCTTCTTTCTTTCACTACAATGGTTCTATGAATCTGACGAATTTCATTAATGGCGTAATGGATATGGGTGCTACAGTGACTTATCATTTTAATGTACACGCGGAACAAGGATGGAACATTACCTATAGCTATGTGCTTCCAAGCACAATGTCTCTTACATATGCCAATACCGCAGAAACCAACCCTATCACCTGGGTTGTACGGAATTGGGATGGAAACGATACAGGAAAAGATGCAACGTTATCCACACAATCGAAAAACCCGACAACACCGGCTTCAAAGACCGAAGATATTGCCCTTGAATTTACCTTAGACGCCAGAACAGTAGACAATATCAGTTTTACCGATTCCATCGTTGTGAAAAAAATGAATATCCATAGTTATACTGTTTTACCTGAGTTCGTCACCGGGTTAGATATTATACCAGCTGATGGAATACGATTATGCGTCGATAGTGGACTATTTTCCTGGACAGACTTCCTTGAAAAAACAATTCGACCGATCGAACAACAGATTACTCCGATAATTGAGAATTCCTCTTTTCAACAAACCCTTGGTCTTTCATTTACCTGGGATGCTGAAAGCACCACTAATTGTTCAACCCCCTACAACATCACCCATATGGATGACTCACCAGCGATACGAGCCAACTTCAAAGACCCTGATGTAAATTTGCAGATTTGCCAGATACCAGCCAGAGCATTCTTTGGATTGATAAATGCAGGGGCGGCCGCGTCAATCTCAACTATGGATGTAAACTTTGGTTCAGGGCTTGACGGAATTACCCACCCCTGTTCCATTATTTTGCGTCTTCCAACAAACATCTCTCTTAACGGAGACAATGTATATACCTGGAATAAAACGACACCTATCACAGGGACATTTTGCTCAGGGCTTCAACCGACACCTCCGTACACAAAAGAACATATTGAGACACAAATTGATATTGAGCTGTTGAAGATGGATTTAAACATCCCGAGTATTTTCACTGGAAAAACCGAGTTAACGGCATCCACTAAGATGAAAGAAGATGATCGACTCTATGTGATCCGCCGGGATGGCGAGTTTTCCTTTTCTCCGAAAATAAATATGACATTTTTGAATTCAGATTCTTTCCGTCTTTGCACCGAAGAAAATGTCTTTAGTGAAAGTCAGATAAACTCTTTTCTCTCACAGAAAACAGAGATGTTCCAACAGAGATTATCCGAAATCTTCCATGGACTGCGTGTGAAGGGTATAATCGACAGAAAAATTTTTTCCAACTCACTTGTATGGGATGGAGATATCTCTGCGATGGATAATGTTGTACCTGTCGTGGTTTCCAATTATGCAAATGAGGTGTACGCAGTTAGATTCAATGTTTCGTTATGGCCTGCTGAGCTTACGTTTGCGCCGCAACAGTTTACCCTCCAGGGTGTTGAAAACCAGACCGTGACGTATCGGATTATTTTCCCACAAGGTATTACGGTCAACGCGAGTGATAGTGTCGGGAAGTCGCTTATCACAGGGAAAACAAATGACGGGCGAGATTATGTTGAGCTTTCTTTTGATGCGGAGTCAGCAACGCAATCAACAGTCCTTACCTGCGTTTTGAATGTATCACCTGTGTACGTCCTCGGATTGTTTTTACCCTGCATTCTTATCTTTATCTTGTTGGTTGTTCTTGCTGTCATTATTTATTTGATACGGAAAAAGAGAGGGGGACTACGGAGAGGGAAAGGCAAACTTTTCGAACCTGAGGATAACGAGCCGTCTGATTACGGTGGGCAGAATTACTATGTGCCGCCTCCACCGCCGAAAAAGAAGAAAAAATAATCTTATTGTTTTATCCGTTTCAGCATCGCTGGGACAAGAGACAGCAGAGAAGGTGATGTTCTTATGAGTGGCAGAGCAAGCCGTGAGGGGTAATCGATATCTCCGTGGGTGTTGATGATGTCGATTGTTTTTTTATTGTTCAATTTTTCTAGATATTTGTTGAGTTGTTCATCGGTGAGGCTGGTGAATATTTTCCTGAATCTCATGCCCAGGGAGAGTTCTCGTCCGATTTCATTTGTCCATCTCCTATGATATTGTTTTAAAAATTCTCTATCGAATTGTTGGTATTGTACTGCTTCTTCAGCGACAATTGCGCATTGCGTAGCGCAGAGTAAACCGGAGTAGATGCCACCGCCTGATGTTGGTTTGACCTGTGCTGCTGCATCTCCGACGAGCATGACATGATCATCAACGGTTTTTTTCAGCGGACCTAATGGGATCGTTCCACCGAATCGTTTCATGACGGTTGTGCCTTGTAAAAGTGGTTGCTGGAGCAAGGCGGAAAAATAGTGTTGGAGTGGATAGTTGTTTTGTTTTTTGATACACAGTCCGATGCGCGCGGTGGTACCGTGTATGTTTGTGGGGATGATCCAAGCAAAAAAATCTGGGGCAATGGAATGCCCTACAAAAATATGGACAAAACGAGGGTCGAGTGTGGTATCAGAAAGTTCAGCGCCGATTCCTTGCAGCATTTCGATTGGGTTTGGGAATCCGAAGATTTTTCGTATGCTTGAATGGGGTCCGTCTGCACCAATGAGTATATTGCATTGAACCGTTAGCGTTTGTTCGTTTTGTTGGATGGTGAGTGTTATATGATTTTCTTGTTTTTTGACGGAAACAATTTTATGTTCTACCGAAAGATTAACACCTGCTTTTTGCGTTTTTTGTGCAATATTTTTATCGAATTTTTTGCGGTTTATTACTAGTCCATGGACTCCATCCCCGCCGATTGTTAAGGTTGATCCAGAGGGGCTATGGATAATTGCCCCGTAAATCTTATTTTGAGTAATTCTTGTTCGAGAGCATTTGGAAATATCGAAGACGCGTTGAGTGACCAATCCTGCGCAGTGAACTGGCTCCCCGATTGTGCTGTGTTCTTCAAATACAGCGACATGTCTTCCGTTTGACGCTAGTCGTTCTGCAACAAAGCAGCCTACAGGTCCTCCGCCAGCAACAGCGATATCGTACTCGTCCATTGATTCTCAGAATATCACCAAAGATTTATAATAAAAACGGTATTACAGGGCGCCATGGTTTCTAAAATCATTATTTTGCTGTTCGCGTCGGAATATATTGGTGGCTTATTCTTTTTTAGCAAGAAAAAAGAAACCACTGAAACGAAGAAAAATATCGAGAACGCTGATTCATCGATGATCTGTAAGTTTGTGTTGGATGTTACGGGAAAAAAAATCGGGGAAAGCGTTTCCATTAATCATGATGTGCTTATAATTAAATCAGGGTCTCAGTTTTTAGGTGTTCCTCTGAAACATGTGGAACTAGGAGAAAAAACCCTGGTGGTGAAAGGTCTCTTTGATTTTACAAAAGCTTATGAACTGGGTGAGAAATGGCGGAAGGAATCGTATCGTGAGATGAATCAGCATGATTGTCCAGAAGAAAAATCAAAGCGACTTTGAGTATAAAATGGTGATTGTGACTCGTTCAGATCTTTCTCTTTCTGCAGGGAAACTTGCAGCACAGGTGTCTCATGCTGCGGTGACATGTACGCTTTTGACGAAGAAACATAAACCTGAGTGGTTTACGAAATGGCAGCGGGAGGGGGCAAAAAAAGTCGTAGTGAAAGTTGAGATGCTTGAGAAATTTTATTCGTTGAAAGAAAAGGCTGAGATGCTTGGGATTATTACAAATATTGTGACTGATGCGGGGCATACGGAAATACCGGAAGGAACACAGACGGTTCTTGGGATTGGCCCTGCGCCAAGTAATTTAATTGATCAGGTGACTGGCGAGTTGCTGTTATTATAAGATGTGTGAAAACATGTAATTGAATGTTATCTACAATACTAAAACTCTTTTAATGTCCTCTGCCGATTATCCGGTAATACAACTTTTCGTTCGACCTCTCGCCATTCCAAGTCATGTTCTTCAAGGAGTTTTTTCACCATATCAGGGACACGGGGTGCACAAAGAATCCCGCGCACCTTCGGCTCCTTTCTATCTTTTTTGATGTCTTTGACATACATGCGGAGCTGATGCACGGAACTGATTGTCGCCAGACTTCGTTTCACCTCGATTACCACCGGCACATACTCTTTATCAAAGCCGTAGAGATCAATCGATCCTGTTTTCACTGGTTTTTCACGTTTCACAATCCGTAGACCATCTTCGATAATATTTGGGTTATTCACAATTTGATTTACTACATCGACCTCCATACCAGCGATGATAAGGTTCGCGCGGTCTACAAGCGAGGTTGCGGTCACCAGCTTCAGTTGACGGAACGTTATCTTCATTTTCTCAGCGGGGCGGAGGTGCCTGCAATTGAGAATGAGTTGATCATCCTTGGTTTTAAATTCGGTGATGCTCCCATTGGGTTGCCAGTTTACCGGTTCACGCATTACCGGTTGATGCACGAGTACGGTGCCATCCTGCTTTATCATAATAAGACGCTCCCCCCAATCCAGTAAGGACCGTGCACGCCCCTGATAATCTACCATGCATTCACCCATCACCAGCAACATAGTTTTTTCTGGTTTTGAAGTGTGATGCACCTTGATAAAATGTAATGCATCGGACGCGGACGGATGAAGAACCGTGTTCATGAATTAACTCCTCAACACAGCAGGAAATTGAACACCACTTTAGACAGTAAGCCGTGCTTGTCCTTTCATCTTGTAGTTCGCAAGCTCTTTGAACATGTCGTCTTCTTGCAGAACGGTGAGTAAATCCTTTGAGGATGAAGACGAGGACATCTGAATCTCCGTCGTCCGCCCATGCCGTCCTTTAGAAATCACGCGGGCAGTGATGATACCAAGCATATCAAGCTCGGAGATGAGATCAGCGGTTCTCCGCTGTGTCAAACAGTTGTACCTTGCTTTCTTACAGAGCTCTCTGTAGATATCATAGACCTCCCCGGTCGTCAGCGCCCGTGTTGTTCCTGCTTTTTTGTTTTGTTTATCCAGCAAAATAATTGAATACAGAACGAGTTTGGATTGGTTCGGTAGGGTGCGGACGACCTCGGTGACACGATCAAGCTCGATTTTGTTTTGTGCAAGGCGCACATGAGACCGGGTGACCTTCGGGACTTTGCCACGCTCCGCAAGCTCCGCAGACACCCGCAGAAGATCCAGTGCGCGACGGGCGTCCCCGTGCTCCTGCGCAGAGAGCGCGGCACACAACGGAATCACATCATCATCGATGACGCCCCGTTTCAATGCTGTTTTAATGCGAGCACGTAATATATCCTGGAGTTGTTCCGCGTCATACGGGTAGAAAATCATGCTTTCCTCGCCAAGGCTTGATTTCACGCGAGGATCCAGAAACTCAGTGAATTTCAAATCATTGGAAATACCGACGACGGAGACACGGGCTTTGTCCAAATCGCTGTTGATACGAGTGAGGTTATACAAGGCTTCGTCTCCCTTGAGTTTATCGATTTCATCAAGCACGATGACCGTAACGCTTTTTTCCTTGTCCATCATCGCTTTTACTTTTGAATAGACCTCATCGGTAGGCCATCCGGTGAACGGCACGTGATCGTTCCATTCGTTAATAAACCGGTTTGCGATGTTCTGCAATAGCCGGTATTGTGTGTCGACAATCTCGCAGTTCATGTAAATAAAATTGACTTTCCTTCCGGTTTGTTCTCCTTTTTTAAGGAGTTCTTTTCCTACGAATTTCACGACCGCTGTTTTCCCGGTTCCTGTTTTCCCGTAAATGAAGACATTCGACGGTGTTTCTCCCCGCAGAGCAGGGACGAGAATATTTGCGAGATCATTGATTTCTTTTTCTCGGTGTGGTAGGATTTCCGGCATATACGTTGGTCGCATAACTTCTCTGTTGGTGAACAAGCCTTCATTGGTGAGTAGATGGCTGAATATGTCTTCGGTCATTGATTCTTTAGGAATAAAACACGCCTCCTCGCAGGGTTGTAAAGGGTTATGGTATAATAAATTTTTGTGTCAATTTTTCTAGGATTTCTTCTCTGTTGGTCACGAGAACAAGGGAGGGGATAATTTCGCATGGAAATAGGTAACACGCATCGTTTTAATTTTAAAATTTATTTAATTTTATAATTTTAAAAATAGCAATATTAAAATAGTACGAAATGCATAACCATTCGAGACTACTGACGTCTATTTTTTATATACATTCAACTACTTCACTTATTCTTTTTTCCATACGAAATAAAGGGGTTCCACCATACACAAACAAATAAAGAAATTCCTCCTGGTAACAATTTTTTAATAAGGAGAAAAAAAAAGAAGATGAACGAGGGGAGTAAAACGGTTGTTTACCCACCCACAATGATAACGTCTTTTACCGATCTAATAGCTTCGAACGGGAACACCAGATGGCCGACCTCATCAAGATGATACAGCCGAGGATCAATATCTTCAGAAGGCTCCACAAGAATACTGAGCAATTGACCAGTTCTCTCGTCCACTAATGAATTCCTCAGAATGCCGAGGTATAACCCCTCTTCACTCATGACTGTTTTTCCTCTCAAATCACTCTCTAATAATTTCATCATATCCCTCTTGTTTTTTTATTATACACTTACATATATTGAATGTCTCGTTCTTTTTTATCCTTTTTGGCGATGCTACTACCCATATCATCCTTTACTTTCTTATAATATTTTATAACATCTTCTGTAAGGCTCCCACGGGCCTCACCCATCGCATGTTCAAAATGCACCATCCGAACTTCTTTTACGTTGATATCACCACGGAGTGCGGTCATCGCTGCCTCTCGACAGAGCGCATCGATATCTGCACCAGAAAACCCTTCGGTCTGTTTTGCTAACCAATACAGTAATTTTTCCCCTGAGGATAACTCTTCGATAGGTATCGTAGATTTTTGCTTCATTTTGCCTATATTATTACTTATATTATTAACATCATTTTGTGATAGTACCTCGTCGCCAGATCCTTTCTTCAGAATAACTGTTTTTTTCTTTTCGAATTCTGACTGTTCGTTTTCAAGCTCTCTTTCAATTTTCTTAATTTCTTCTTCACTTACATATAATGGCATATCTTTTGTATGAATCTTGAAAATCTCGAATCGTACGACTATATCAGGTGCTGGGATCAGAAGCAAACGGTCAAATCGACCTGGACGCAATAATCCAGGGTCGATAATATCTGGTCGGTTGGTCGCTCCAATCACCACCACGCCTTCCATGCTTTCTAATCCATCAATACTCGTAAGCAGTTGATTGACAACACTCTCGGTCACATGCGACCCCTCAAACGTTCCACGACGAGGGGCGATGGAATCAATTTCATCAAGAAACACAATGGTAGGCGCGACCTGGCGAGCTTTTTTGAACAACTCACGAACCGCTTTTTCACTCTCACCCACCCACTTACTCAACACCTCTGGTCCTTTAATGGAGATGAAATTTGCTTTGGATTCATGCGCAACAGCTTTTGCAAGAAGCGTTTTCCCAGTACCAGGAGGACCATACAGTAAAATCCCACGAGGTGCATGAATACCCATACGTTTGAACACCTCGGGCTGTGTTAACGGCCATTCCACCGCTTCCTTTAAACTTTGTTTTACATCTTCAAGGCCACCAACATCTTCCCAGGAGATTTTAGGAATCTCAATAAAGAACTCACGCAACGCTGAAGGTTCAATGCCCCGGTGCGCGTTCTTGAAATCATCCAATGTAACCTCCATTTTCTCCAGCAGCTCGATAGGAATCGGTTTTTCCAAATCAATATCTGGAAGGTATCGTCGTAACGCGTTCATCGCTGCCTCCCTAGCTAACGCAGCAAGGTCTGCTCCCACAAAACCATATGTGATATCAGCGATATCATCTAGCAGTGATTCTTTCGCAATTCTCTTAATGAAATCATCCGGACTTTCTCTAATGGAAGCAAGCCTTTCATTAATCTGTTGTTCTGCACTCACATTTGACTCAGTATCATCCAGATCATACGGCAATAAATTCGTAATTTCATCAGCCATCAAGCGAATTACTTTTTCATAGAAAAGAGGTGGCATCTCAACTTTAAATGAATCAAAAATCACTTTGAGATAATTGCCGACGATCTCAGAACGTTTATTCTTATCTTTCGACCGTAACATACTCCGCAAAAGATCAGAGATGTGGATTTTCTTAATCCCGTGTTTGATTGCATTCAAGATTTTTTCTTCATTGGTTGTCTCCCCAGGGTACAATTCAGTAAGACCGGGATTAATCGGCATGCCTCGCGTATGAATGAGCAGGATTTCTTTTCTTCCATTTCTGTCAGGAACATCAATACGGATTTCTCGGTCAAACCGGCCTGGTCTTCGTAATGCAGGATCGATTACATCAGGAATATTGGTTGCACCAATAACAATGACTTTTCCTCGTCCCTTTAACCCATCCATCAAAGTAAGGAGCTGAGAGACAACACGACGTTCCACTTCACCATGCACTTCACTACGTTTTGGCGCAATCGCATCAATTTCATCAAGGAAGACAATAGATGGGGCATTCTTCTGTGCTTCTTCGAAGATCTTACGGAGATTCTCTTCGCTTTGCCCGTAGAATTTACTCATAATTTCCGGACCGTTGATAGTGTAGAAGTTCGCACCGGACTCGTTTGCAACCGCTTTTGCGATCAAGGTTTTCCCAGTCCCTGGCGGACCGTGCAGGAGAACTCCTTTTGGCGGGTCAATCCCCAGACGATCAAATAACTCTGGGTGTTTCAACGGCAGCTCAATCATCTCTCGTACTTTTTGAATCTCAATATGGAGACCACCGATGTCTTCGTAGCTGACTCGTGTTCCTTCCTCCTCAGTGATTTTTGCTGCTTCTTCTTTCACATGCAAAACCGTACGTTCCGTGATCATTACAATACCATGAGGATTCGTATCAACAATGATAAACGGCAGAGCATTGCCAAAAAAAGCGATCCCAGGGATGATGATTTCATCACTTTTGGTAATTGGCCGGCGTAGCATATTTCTCCGGATGATAACATCAATCCCCATACCAAACTCAATACGTTGACCTTCGGGCATCAACGGAGCAAAAGCGACATCACGGGCTTCTTTTACCTCAGCACGTCTGATTTTTACCCGATCTCCTAACCCCGTGCCAGCGTTTTTCCTGGTCAGGTTGTCTATACGCACAAGTCGTTTCCCTTCGTCAGAAGGATGCGCCCGCCAAACCGACGTAGCAGTCACCTTGGTCCCCTCAAGTTCAATAACATCACCAATAGAGAGATCAAGATCCATACGGGTTTGATGATCAATACGTGCTCGACCATAACCGACATCTTGCTGGAATGCCTCTGAAACTTTCAGAACAACTTCACGTACCATAACTCCCACCAGTCGTAGTTACCGTGGCCAGAAGAATAACCCGCGTTATAAAGCTTTCTCCTTTAATCTATTAAAATATAGGGAACTGGAAGGTAAATCAAATAAAGAGAAGATATATTTTCAATCCTAGTATTCGCAGCAACTCAGTATAGAGATCTTACCGACTTGTGGGAGGTTTGCAACGAAGCCGTTGCACGGGAATTTTGTTGATACTAATTATCCTCTATTTTCTTTGATGATTGTCTTTTCAACAAGATCGCACCAATCAACAATATTAACACCATATTTCCTTGCAACATATAATGCGACAACTTCAGGGAGAAGATTTTTTTCTTTTTCCTCTTGTTTTATTTCTTCAAGTATCTCTCTTTGACTGTGATTGGTTTGCATGCTAATTTGAGTAGTAATCTCATCGATGATATTTTCTTCTTTTTGTTCAGCTGTTTTTTCACTAAAAAGTTTTTTCGATGGAGTAAAACCAGCAGGGACTGTAATTTTTTTAAGCGGGAAATTCGGATATAACAAACCTTCCTTTTTCACGAGCAGTTCTTGTTTGATCGCATATTTGATGAACTCCTGTGATTCTTTTGAGGATAACCACCCTAACTCCATGGAGAGAGGTAAATGGAGTTCTGCGTCTTTTAACCCGATTTTTCCACTCCGGTTAAAGAGAAACGCGATAACAATTTTTGCTTCAGAATCCATATCGATCTCCTTCTTTTTTGTTCAAATCAACTAGTATGCCGGTTATGCCACGCTCCTCCCAAAGAGGAATAGCATTTTTAGCGACATTATGGAGATATATTTTATGTTTTATTGTAAGATCCTTAAGGTTACTCGCAGAGGTGAAATCACCGTTTATTTGAGATGCTTGGTTGAACACAACAACACCGACATCTTGCTGGGGAAATGACAGTACCCAGGATTGTTCTGTGTGTCCCGAAATAATACCAAAATACACTTCATCATCTGTTAGTTCTAAGACACCGAGGATATCCATCTCTGGCCAGAGGTCTTCTCGTAAAGTGATGTTCGTTGCCCCCGCCATAATCGTATCCATGACATCATCAATGCGTCGAGGTCCATCATCTATCCAGAGAATGCAATGTTCTGTGAGTTTTTGGTATAGATCAAGAGCTGGGTTGTTGTGTTCAATCCCATCGAGATCAAGGACGTATAGCATTGCATCTTTCTCAACTCGTTTGAATAAGTCGTCGATTGATACTTGATTTCCGTCTTTTCTATCAAGAAGTTTTCCATCTTTTACATAAACGAGAGGAACGATATTCATATACTGAGCAATCAGGTACGTCACTAAATACTTTTCAGATGTTGTGATTTATAATAAAAGAAAAAGAAAGGAGGTTTTTATCTTCCGAGTCGCCGTTCTGTCTCAGCGATCTTTAATCTTGTTTTGATAACCGTATCTGGATTCAGTGAGATGCTATCGATACCGCACTCAACGAGGAACTCTGCAAACTCTGGGAAATCGGAGGGTGCTTGTCCACAGATGCCTACTTTTCGTCGTGGGTGGTGATTATGGGCGGTTGTGATTACTTGAGAGATAAGTCGCTTGACTGCGTCGTTTCGTTCATCAAAAATATGTGCGACTAAATCTGAGTCTCGGTCCAGACCAAGGGTGAGTTGAGTAAGATCGTTTGATCCGATGCTAAAGCCATCGAAGATTTCTGAAAATTGATCTGCGACAATGACGTTAGAGGGGATTTCGCACATGACGTAGACTTCAAGCCCATTTTCCCCTTGTTTCAAGCCATATTCGTTCATGACGTTGATGACCTTACGACCTTCCTCTGGTGTTCGGCAGAATGGGATCATGGGTTTAATATTGGTAAGTCCCATTTCGTTTCGTGCTTTCTTGAGTGCGATACATTCAAGTCCGAACGCTGGTTTGAATTTCTCATCATAGTATCGGGAAGCGCCTCGCCAGCCGATCATCGGGTTATGCTCCTCCGGTTCATACAAATATCCACCGATGAGGTTTGCGTATTCGTTTGTTTTGAAATCGGACATTCGTACGATAACATCATAGGGGTAGAACCCTGCTGCTATCTTTGCAATCCCTCGTGCTAAAGTATCGACGAAGAATTCCACCTTGTCGTCATAACTGGCGCTACGTTCATCGATTTTTTTAATGACCTCTGCGATTTTTTTGTCCTTTGCCGCTTTCTTTTTTAAAGTATTATAATCAAGTAATGCAAGAGGATGAATGCCAATATGCGAATTAATGATGAATTCTTCTCGTGCGAGACCGACACCGTTGTTCGGAATCTGTCCTTGTTGGAATGCTTGTTCTGGTACACCGACGTTCATCATAATCTGCGTTTTTGTTGTCGGAAGTTCATCTAATTTCAATTCGTCCACATGGAATTTCAGCAATCCTTCGTAGATTCTGCCGACTCCTTCAGAGCAGTCGATTGTAATGTTGGAACCTTTCTCAATGACAGAGGTGCCGTTTCCTGTTCCGATAACACAAGGGATTCCCAGTTCTCTGGAAATAATGGCGGCATGACAGGTACGTCCACCACGGTTCGTAACAATGGCGCCTGCGATTTTCATAATTGGTTCCCAGTCAGGATCCGTCATGTCAGTGACCAAGACTTGTCCTTTTTTGAATTGACTGATGTCTTTGGCCTCCTCGATAACGTTAACTTGACCTTGTCCGATTTTACTACCCACTGCTTCTCCTTCGGCCAGGAGTTTTCCTTTTTCATCAAGCACATAGGTTTTCATCGTTGCCATATCTTTTTGTGAATGGACGGTCTCTGGTCGTGCCTGGACGATGAAGAGTTCTTTGGTTTGTCCGTCTTTTGCCCATTCGATATCCATTGGTTTTTTATAGTGTTCCTCGATAATGCATGCCCATCGTGCGAGTGTCAAAAGTTCGTCGTCATTGATAACGAACTTTGTTTTGTCTTCTACGCTCACCTTCGTCTGTTTGGTTCCTGTTGTCCCGTAGATAAGGCGTTTTTCTTTTGATCCGAGTTTCTTCTCAAGAATTGGTTTATATCCTTTCTTAAGCGTTGATTTGAAAACGTAGAATTGATCAGGATTGACTGTGCCTTGTACAACGTTTTCTCCAAGGCCATACGCGCCAGTAATGTAGACTGCATTGGTGAATCCGCTTTCAGTATCAATGGAGAACATTACACCAGAGCATGCAAGGTCAGAGCGTACCATTTTTTGGACACCAACAGAAAGATAGACAGATAAATGGTCAAAGCCTTTGTCGACGCGATATGAGATCGCGCGGTTTGTGAACAATGATGCAAAACAATCTCGTACTTTCTCTATAAGTTCGTCTTCCCCACGGATGTTAAGGTAGGTTTCTTGTTGTCCTGCGAAACTTGCGTCAGGCAAGTCCTCTGCAGTGGCGCTGCTTCGAACCGCGACATCAACATTTTCACCGTAACGAAACTCCATCTCACGGTAGTGACGGCGGATGTCTTCTTCAAGCTCCTTTGGGATAGGGGTGTTTTTGATGAGATCGCGTATCTTTTTGCCTCGTGTTGCAAGATCTGTTACATCATGGGTGTTTAGGTCTTTGAGTATCTCTTTTATTTTATTATCAATGCCTGCGTTTTCAATCATGTATTTATATGCATACGCAGTGATTGCAAACCCCGAAGGCACTCGAACTCCTTTCTGACCAAGATTCCGAATCATTTCTCCGAGAGATGCATTTTTCCCACCAACTGAAGGTACGTCACCAATGGCGAGATCTTCAAACCACTTTACAAACTCCTGCATCATTGAAATCTCTCCTTTCATGAACACAGGTTAATACGAACTGACATATAAATTCTTTTTACCAGAATTATTATGAAAATAACAATTGTATAACCTCTAAAGACACACTGCTCTATTTTATTAATTCTGTAATCTATTAAAAGAGTAAAATAAATAAGAGTAATCACGTCCTGTCGTTTTCCATAAAAACAGCAGCAGCAATAACCGTGGTCCACAACGCGTTTTTATCTCCTTCTGCGGTCTGTGCGATGCTCTGTGTACGAACGATTTGTTTGCTCATCTTGTATTCCTGTTTCCGTTTGTCCCATGCTTTATCCGGATCGAATTCTAATCCAAGCGTGGTTGCAAGCATGGTTGCTGCAAGGTCCTCCGTGTAATCCTCGAGCTTCTTCCCGGTAATTCCAAATGCATGATGCTCTGAGATATACCCGTAATTTGACCGATCCTTAGGAACCGCAATACCGACTGCTGCACCGATAAGCCGATTTGGTTCGTTGGTCGTATTCCGGGACATGACCACATAGGTGATTTCACCCGCATCGAGTTCTTTGACCCCTTTTTCTTTTGAAATGATTGAACAATGTGGTGGAATAATACTTGAGACATAGACAAGGTTGCATTGTTCGATATCCGCATCACGTAACGCAAGCTCAAATGATTGAAGCTCGTGTTTGTGTCTCCCTACTCCCTTTGTAAAAAAAACTCTTTTTGGTACCATTATTCCTCCATAAATAAATATTGTTTTATAAATTTATCCCTACTTTACGTGACTTCTTTTGCTTCCTCTTTATCCTCATCCTCTTCTTCGATTTCCTCTTCTTCAGGTTCTGGTACTCTCACCATCTTTTGTTTTTTCAAGAGCTCTTTCATCTGCTTCTGGATATCAACCTGTTCTGGTGGAAAAGCATCTTCTTCTGCAACAGTTTTTTTCATCGCTATCTTTTCTTTGCCTTCATTTTCATCTTCTTCTATATCCTCTTCTTCGATTGTTTTCCTTACTGCTTTTCCTGGTAGTTTTTCCCTTACCTGTTTATGAAGAAGATCTCGCATCTGCGTCTGAATATCCACTTGTTGTTTCTGAAATTCCACTTGTTCTTTTTCGTATTGCGTTGGAACGTGGATTTGTACTAACCCTTCTACAAGTTGTTTCACATCCTTATAAGGATACACACCATGTAATTCGTAGTAACTTCGTGCAATCGGTGTTTGTACTTCTTTTCCCCCGCCAGCAAATCCAAATAATTTTGCTCTTTTTGTCCCTACTTCAACACCACCTGCGGCCATGGTCTTATCGCTTCCCAATCCAAAACCTGATTCGCTTACAGGAATAATCGTCCCAAACCCAAATATCTGCCCAAGAATCCCTTGTTTCGCATCAATATCAGCGATTTTATCGTACCTAATAGTTCGTTCCCGTTTCGTAAATATGCCACCTTTAAAGATAATACGGAGATTCGTGATGATATATTTATGTGATCGGCGATATAATTCGACGATCAAAAAACCAACAATAGAAACAGCAATTGAGTACAGGACGAGGAAAAGCGCGGTGTCTTTCTCCCAATGCTGCCAGAAAATTAAACCTAATGCACCAACAAAGACACCAAGATACAAGAAAAAAATGTTCCATTGTATAGCGACGAGTGAGGCAACAACGCCGATAAGGAGTATTACGAGTCCCCAAAGGATGAGAGGGTACCATATATTTCCATTAAACATGCTTGAATACTTTGAGAATTTTGTTAACCACCAGACCACAATTCCCCACACAATGACAAAAATGCATAGTGCTTGCAATTTCATGAACGATAATGGATGAGGTGAGAGTACCCGTTCAATCTGCTCGTTTTTTAGAAGTTCTTTTCTTACCATCTGCAACCCTCATATGCTTCATCTTTGACGCGGTCTTAAATCTATTGTTTTTCTTATATTTTATCAACAGGATGGTTATAATAAATGTCGATAGAATCATGACAATAAGGGAGACGCTTTCCACTTGTTTTATCGGGTAATAGATGAAGAACACCCGCGTAAGTGCATATGAGACCGGCAGGGTAATGAATGGGATTGCTTTCCAATGGGTCGCGATTTCATCAGTTGCCTGTATCAGTAAGAGAACAAGATACGTGAGGAATAATGCGATAATTGCAGTCAGTGACATCCATCCAAACACGGAAAACAATGATACATACAACCTCGGATTCAGAAATAATGACATTAAGTAGAACGCGTAAATGAAAAGAATACTCAAAAGGATGTAAAATGGTTTTTTTATTAGATGATTTTTAATGTTTTTCAAGTCGTGGATCATGTCGATTTTTTCTTTTCGTTCTTCACCTATATAACTGGGTCGTATCCCCAATCCAAAAAATAATAACACGAACAAGAATCCGACATGGAGTGGATTGAAGAGATCAATATGTGTGAGGAAGCCAATAAATTCATGTGCGAATGCGGATAGGCTTACGCCAAAGTTGGTCAATGATTCTACAAACGTGTAATGTACTGGTGTTGGGAACGTGAAACCTTTCCCGATGATAAAATAACTAAAGAGCAAGACAAGTCCTGCAGGAATAAAAAATGGACCAATTAGGAGAAACGAATTTATTATCCATTCAACCACTCCTGTTTTTTCTTTTTTCGGCTGGACTTTTCCGTAGTTCACCGTCACCTGAAAAGTCGCAATCCCACTTCTCGTGACCGTATAGCCAAGAGCATGACAAATCGTTTGAAACAAGATGCCGATGAAGTTGGTGAACCGGCAGAACGCTTCGTGCCGATGACGTAATTTTGACAGCATCCGTTTTTGAATTTCGATGAAGATGAGCTGGAGAAACCAGAAGGCAACAACTCCCAAAATGGGTGCAAGGGCTGCTGCCACTAAAACCTCGATATCCAATGGAACGTTTGCCATCTCTCTCCAAAGTGATAGTCAACCGAATATATAAAAATCTTTTTTAAATAATCTCAACAAAAACCTCATTGCCTGCGTAATCATATGCCTTCCATGAAACACCACCAAAGGGTGTGACACCAACAATTATATGGATTCTTCCGAAGTGGCTAAATAAATCTAAATCCGCCTCAGATGGTCGGGTAATGGAAGAGGGATGGGAATGTACCGTACCAACAACACTGAAATCCACAGGAAGCATATGTAAATGAAAAATCGCGTGAGAATCCCCGGAGATAGTACCCGGGAGAAGAACCACTTCAATAATCGTGGTTTTATTCACCCGATCAACGCGAAGAAGTGCGCCGAATTCTTGCGGATAATTTGATTTTGAACTCTCAAAAATCAGATCAAGGCACTTCTGCGTTATCTTCCATTGAACAGGCGTATACTTAATTTTTTTTCGTCGGAAAAGCCCCATGTATCATCTCATAAGTTTTAATCGAACCATCTGATAAAAGCTTTCACCAAACCGGATAAACCGTGCTTTCTTCTCTGACCCTGTGATAATAATATTGTTTTCCTGGGTCACGGGTACTAAGAATCTACCGTCGATGACCAGATTCGTCTCCTTGCTTTTCGGTAACAAATGCACTCCGACCTTTCGGTCTAGAGGAACAATCCATGGTCGTGCAGATAGTTTAAACGCGGCAAGCGGTGCGATAATCATCGCGTTCACAGTCGGGTCCATGATCGGACCACCTACACTTAACGAATAACTTGTTGAACCAGTCGGGGTTGCAATAATCACCCCATCTGCACCCATCGATTCAATCAGCTCATCATCAACAAATATTTTGAGATAAAGTATCTTTGCTATCCGTGCTGTCTGGATCGTCACTTCATTGGTCGCATCAGGTAATCGTTTCCCATCCATAGCAATTTTTAATTTCGCCCGTTCTTCGACATTATACTTTCCATCAATAATCTGTTTCAAACCTTCAAGTGCGTACTTTGATTCAACCTCGGAAAGAAAACCCATGCCACCGGAGTTAATTGCAAACA
>Ga0209777_10001945_pt1 | contig 28317 bp, 21 predicted proteins | sample FrelakmetHBP12HB_FD_187147 | JGI IMG/M metagenome (GOLD analysis project Ga0209777, IMG submission 187147) | Freshwater lake sediment microbial communities from the University of Notre Dame, USA, for methane emissions studies -HBP12 HB (SPAdes)... | ecosystem: Environmental > Aquatic >...
TCCGATCTGAGCGCGGGGCCCGCGTCCGAGGAGGCGCTGGCGAGCCTGATGCCGGATGCGGGCCCCGCGCTCCTCGCGCTGGCGCGCCGCGAACGCCGCGCCGAGTTCCTGCTCCTCGCGGACCGGACCGGCGCGCTCGGCGAGCAGGACGCGCTCGCGCTGGTGCGGGACCCGAGCGCGGGCATCGCCGGGCTCCTCATCGGCGCGCTGGTGGAGAGCCAACGCGCGCCGGAGGCCGTGGAGCGCTGGCTCGGCGCAGCGCTCCGCCATCCCCACCCGGAGGTGCGCCGCGCGGCGCTGGCGGCGGCCGTGCAGCGGGGCGGGGCCCTCGCTGAGCGGCTCGGACGGATGGGGCTGGCGGACCGCGACGCGGCCGTGCGCCTCGCCGCCATCGACGCGCTCGGGGCGTCGCGCCGCAAGGAGGCGGTCCCCGACCTCGCGGTGATCCTCGAAGCGAGCACCGCGACCGAGCAGCGCCGCGCCGCCGAGGCGTTGGGGCAGGTGGGCGTCGTGGAGGCCATCGGCCCGCTGCGGCGCGCCTTGTTGCGCCGCCGGCTGTTCGGCTTCCGCGTCTCCCCCGTAGAGGAGGCGGCGCTCGACGCGCTCGCCCGGCTCCCCGGGCAGGACGCCGCCTCGGAGCTCCAGGCGCTCGGCGCGCGCAGCGGCCATCTCGGCGAGCTCGCGCGGCAGGCCATCGACCGCCAGAGCGGCGCCGTCCCGCGGGCATAGCGTCCCCGACCCGGACCCTCGTAGCTTTCGCGTTGCGCGCTCTTGGACGCCGAGGGCGCGCGTTCGCTTGGCACCCCTGCAGGCCTGGGAGCGATGCCGCCACTCGTCCTCGCCGAGATCGTCTACCCCGGGTGGGACCCGGTCGCCGTCCACCTCGGCCCGCTGGCCGTGCGGTGGTACGGCCTCGGCTACCTCGCCGGGTTCCTCATCGCCGGCTGGCTGCTCGACCGGCTGAGCCGTGACCGCTTCCTGCCGCTCACCACGGCGGCGGTGAGCGACCTCATCGGGTGGCTCGTGGTCGGGGTGATCGCCGGCGGGCGGCTCGGGTACGCGCTCTTCTACGACCACAGCATGCTCGTCCATCCGCTGGAGCTGGTGCAGCTCTGGACCGGTGGGCTCTCCTTTCACGGCGGGCTGCTCGGCGTCGTCGTCGCGTCGGCGCTGTTCGCGCGGCGGCGCGGCATCGCCTGGCGGCGCCTCTCCGACGCGCTCGCGCTCGCGGCGCCGATCGGGATCTTTCTGGTGCGGTGCGCGAACTTCGTCAACGCTGAGCTGTACGGCCGGGTGGCGTCCGCGGGACTGCCCTGGGCGATGCGCTTCCCCACCGACCCCGCGGCGGCGGCCGCCTCGCCGGCCATCGCGGCGGCGGGGGCCTTCGGGTGGCACGACGTCTACAGGGATCTCCGTGCGAGCGGCGCCTGGGAGCGCCTCGCGGCGCAGGTGCCCCTGCGGCACCCCTCGCAGCTCTACGAGGCGCTGCTCGAGGGCCTGGCCCTGGCGGCGGCGCTGTGGGTGCTGTACGGGTGGCGGGTGCGACCCCGCCTCGCCGCGGCGCCGGAGGACGCGGAGGGACTCGCGCGGCCCGGCGCGCTCGCCGGCGTGTTCCTCTTCGGCTACGCCGCCGCGCGCTTCCTCGTCGAGTTCACCAGGCAGCCGGACGCCCAGTTCGCGGGCCCGGCGAACCCGCTGGGCACGGTGCTCGGCCCCCTCTCGATGGGGCAGGTGCTGAGCCTCGTCCTGATCGCCGGGGGCGCGCTTCTGGTGTGGTGGCGTCCGCGCCGCGCGAGCCCCGGAACGGGCGGCGCAACTCGCTTGTGAATCGCGAGACCGCTTGGTAGAATGGTCCGTCACCACACATCAGCAGATCAGCGCTCCCACGACTCTCGAAGGGGCTGGATGAGGCGCTCAACGATCGTCATCGCCGGCGGGGCGTGCCTGCTCGTGCTGGGCGCTGCCTTCGCCGGCGTTTCGCTCGCTGGGGGTCAGGGCGCTCAGGGCGGGAGCCCGGGGTGGACGTTCCCGCTGCCGGCGGCGCGGGGCGCGGGCTATTCGAGCCTCAGCGGCGTGCGGCCCGGAGGCCCGTGGCCGACGCTGCCCGGCCGTCTGCTGGGTCCCGTGCAGCCGATCCTGTACCGGCACGACATCCACGCCGGCCAGTACCGGATGCCGTGCCTCTACTGCCACAACAACGCCGGCAACTCGTGGACGGCGAACATCCCCACCGAGTCCACGTGCATGGGGTGCCACCTCGTCACCTCCGCCCCCGACACCGCCGGGAACCCGAACCCCGAGATTCAGAAGCTCCGGGACTCCTACTCCAAGGGGGATAACATCCCCTGGGTGCGAATCAACAAGATCTCCGAGCACGCGCACTTCCCGCACATGCGCCACGTCAACGCGGGGCTCGAGTGCCAGGCCTGCCACGGCAACATCCAGCAGATGCCGCGGGTCTTCCCGGCGAACGACGTGAACCGGATGGGCTGGTGCACCGACTGCCACATGCGGCGCGGCGTCACGCGGGATTGCACCGCGTGCCACTTCTAGACCCGAGGCTCGGCGCGTGATGAAGCGGAGGCGGTTCCTGCAGGTGGCCGGCGTGGCGGGGGCGGGCCTCGCCGCGGGGTGCGGCAACGACACCGGCGACCACCTGCTGCCCTACCTCGTTCCCTCGGACGACCTGATCCCGGGTATCCCGACCTTCTACGCGAGCACCTGCCGCGAATGCCCGGCGGGGTGCGGCATCCTGGTGAAGGCGCGCGAGGGGCGGGCGATCAAGGTCGAGGGGAATCCCCAGCACCCGGTGAACCGCGGCTGCCTGTGCGCCCGCGGGCAGGCGGCCCTCCAGGGCTTGTACGACCCCGACCGGATCCAGCGCCCCTACAGCCGCACCGCGCGCGGGATGGAGCCCATCAGCTGGGACCAGGCGATCAAGGAGATCGCCGACGCGCTCGGCGCCTCCGCGGCGGCGGGCCCGGATCGGGTGGCGCTCGTGACGGGCGCCGAGTCGGGTCCTCTCGATGGGCTATACGACCGGTTCGTCGCGGCGTTCCGCTCGACGAGACGCCTGCGGTACGAGGCGTTCGCGTACGAGCCGCAGCGCGAGGCCAACCGCCTCACGTACGGCGTCGCCTCGATGCCGCGGCACGATTTCGCCTCGGCTCGGTACATCCTCTCCTTCGGCGCCGACTTCCTTGAGACGTGGGTCTCGCCGGTGGAGTATGCGCGCGGCTTCGCCGAGGCGCACGGTTTCCGGGACGGGCGGATGGCGCGCTTCGTGGCGGTGGAGCCGCGGCGCGGCCTCACGGGGTTCAGCGCCGACGAATGGGTGGCGCCGAAGCCGGGGACGGAGGGAATGCTGGCGCTGGCCATCGCGGCCTCCGTCGTGCGGCAGGGCCGCGCGAGACTCTCGGGCGGGGAAGCGGACCGCCTCCGGGGCTTCCTGTCGCGGTTCGAAGCCCGGAGCGCCGCCGAGGCCGCGGGCGTGCAGGAGGCCCTCATCGACCGGCTGGCCCGCGAGTTCACGGATGCCCAGCCGAGCCTCGCCGTGGCCGGGGGGGTGGCGCACCAGCACCGCGCCGCGACGCAGACGGCGGTCGCGGTGAACCTCCTGAACTTCGTGGCGGGGAACGTCGGGCGGACGGTCGTGTTCCCCCAGGCGTCGGCGTGGGACAAGGTGGCGCACTACCGCGACATGGCCGCGCTCATCGCGGCGATGGGCGCGGGGAACGTGGACGTGGCGTTCGTCCACGGCGCGAACCCGGCCTTCACTCTCCCGAGGGCGGCGGGCTTCGCCGCCGCGTTCGCCAGGGTGAGCCTGAAGGTGGCCTTCGCCAGCCATCTCGATGAGACGGCGATGCTCGCGGATCTCATCCTGCCGGACCACACGCCGCTCGAGCAGTGGGGCGAGGTCGAGCCCGCGGCGGGGGTGCGGGGCACCGTGCAGCCGTCCCTCACGCCGGTCTTCGAGACGCGGCAGACGGCGGACGTCCTCCTGGCCATCGCGCAGCAGGCGGGGCGCACCATCGCCCCCGCGGACGTCACGGCGGCGCGCGACTTGGTCCGCGCCGGGCGGAACGAGCACGATTTCGACCAGGCGCTCCAGCGCGGGGGCGACTTCGCCGAGCCGGCGGCGCGGGCGGTGCGGCTGGGCGGGGACTTCGCCCGCCTCGCGTACCAGGCCCCCGCCTTCGACGGGCCGTCCGACGGCCTGGTGCTGGTTGCCTATCCGTCCGCGACGCTGTTCGACGGCCGAGGCGCGAACAAGGGGTGGCTCCAGGAACTCCCCGACGTGGCGGCGAAGATCACCTGGCAGACATGGGTCGAGCTCCACCCCGAGACCGCGGCGCAACTGGGCGTGGTGGACGGCGATGTGGTGCGGGTGAGCTCTCCGCACGGCGCCGTCGAGGTCCCCGCGTACGCCTACCCGGGGGTGCGGCGCGACGTCGCGGCGATGCCGATCGGCCAGGGGCACGCCGCCTACGGGCGCTACGCCCGGGGCCGGGGCGCGAACGTCCTCGACCTTCTCGCGGGCGACGCGACCGATCCGGCGGGAGCCCTGGCCTTCTGCTCCACCCGGGTCACCCTCGCGAAGACGGGTCGCCGGATGCCGCTCGCCACGACCGAGGGGAGCGCGCGCCAGCACGACCGCGGCATCGCGCGCGCGGTGACCCTCGCCGAGGTGCGCGGCGGCCACCTCGCGGCACCGGAGCGTGGCGGGCCGACCGAGGTCGAGCGCGCGGCGATCGCCGCCGCCGCCGCCTCGCAGAAGGAGCGGGCCGACCTCGGCACCTACGCCAAGCCGCAGCCCAAGTGGGAGATGGCCATCGACCTCTCCCGCTGCACCGGCTGCTCGGCGTGCGTGACCGCCTGCTACGCCGAGAACAACATCGCCGTGGTCGGCGAGGACCAGGTGGTCCGCAGCCGCGAGATGAGCTGGATCCGCCTCGAGCGCTACTACGAAGGCGACACCGCCGGGACCGACTGGTCGGTGCGGCCGATCCCCATGCTCTGCCAGCAGTGCGCCAACGCGCCGTGCGAGCCGGTCTGCCCCGTCTACGCCGCCTACCACACCCCCGACGGCCTCAACGGCCAGGTGTACAACCGCTGCGTCGGGACGCGGTACTGCGCGGCCAACTGCCCGTACAAGGTCCGCTACTTCAACTTCTGGGACTACAGCAACGCCGACGGGCCGCACCCCGCGTGGCCCGGCGTGCTCACCTGGCAGTTGAATCCCGACGTGACGGTGCGGACCAAGGGCGTGATGGAGAAGTGCACCTTCTGCGTACAACGCATCCGGTTCGCGCAGAACACCGCGCGCGCCTTCCGCCGCGAGCTGGCCGATGGCGAGATCGTCCCGGCGTGCGCGCAGACCTGCCCGGCGGACGCGATCGTCTTCGGTGACGCCCACGACCCGGCGAGCCGCCTGGTGCGGGCGAAAGAGGACCCGCGCGGCTACACCGTGTTCGCCCAGCTCAACACCCGGCCCGCTGTCACGTACCTGCAGCGCGTCCTCCACGACGGGGAGGCCTAGTCCATGGCCGCCCTCGCCGCGCCCCTGACCGACCTTCCCGAGCCGACGTACGCCGAGGTCAACCGCGACATCGTCGCGACCCTCGCGCCCCCGACGCGCAACTGGCTCCTCGGGATGGGGCTGGTCGTGCTGGGCGTTGCCTTCGGCGGGTTCTGCTGGGCCTACCAGCTCAAGGACGGCCTCGGCGTCACCGGCTACACGCCGCCGATCTTCTGGGGCTCGTACATCACGACGTTCGTCTTCTGGGTCGGCATCGCGCACTCGGGGACGCTGATCAGCGCCATCCTGCTGCTCTTCCGCGCGGCGTGGCGCACCGCCGTCTACCGGGCGGCCGAGGCCATGACGGTCTTCGCAGTGATGACCGCGGGCCTCTTCCCGATCCTGCACCTCGGACGCGCCTGGTTCTTCTACTGGGTGCTCCCATACCCGAACTTCCGCGGCGTCTGGTCGAACTTCCGCTCCCCCCTGGTGTGGGACGTGTTCGCCATCTCCACCTACCTGACCGTCTCGGCGACGTTCCTCTTCATGGGGCTCGTCCCGGACGTGGCCGCGGTCCGGGACATGGCGGCGGGGTGGCGCAAGAAGGTCTACGGCATCGTCTCCCTTGGCTGGAAGAACTCCGACCGCGAGTGGCAGCACTTCGGGCGCATGTACCTCTTCCTCGCCGCGCTCGCCACGCCGCTGGTGCTCTCGGTCCACAGCGTGGTGTCGTGGGACTTCGCGATGTCCATCGTGCCCGGCTGGCACGCCACCATCTTCGCCCCGTACTTCGTCGCCGGGGCCATCTTCTCCGGGTGCGGGATGGTGATCACCATCCTCGTGCCGCTCCGGAAGGCGCTCCACCTCGAGCGCTACATCCAGGTGAAGCACTTCGAGAGCCTCGCCAAGCTGTGCCTGGTGACCTCGACGATCGTGGCGTACGCCTACGGCACCGAGTTCTTCATGGCGTGGTACGGCGGCAACAGCATCGAGCGCGCGACCTTCTACAACCGCGCCTTCGGCCCGTACTGGTGGGCGACCTGGACGATGCTCACCTGCAACGCCTTCATCCCGCTGCTGCTCTGGTTCAAGCGGATCCGGACGAACCTGAAGGCGCTGTTCATCATCTCGATCTTCATCAACATCGGGATGTGGTTCGAGCGGTTCGTCATCATCGTGACGAGCCTCTCCCACGAGTACGAGCCGTGGCAGTGGGCGTACTACCTGCCGCGCTGGCCGGAGCTGGGGATCGTGCTCGGCAGCTTCTGCTGGTTCTCGATGTGGTTCCTCCTCTTCATCCGCTTCTTCCCGGTGGTCGCGATCGCCGAGGTGAAGGAAGCGCTGCCGCCGCCGATGCGGGGAGGCCACCGATGAACGCCCGCGGGGTCGTCGGCGTGTTCGGCTACTTGGACGACGCCGTCCGCGCGCTGACCGAGCTGAAGCGGCGCGGCTACACCCAGCTCACCGTCTACTCGCCGGTGCCGCGCCACGAACTGGACGCGGTGCTGGCCAAGAAGGAGAGCCCGGTCCGCCTCTTCACGCTCATCGGCGGGCTCGCCGGCGTCTCCTTCGGCTTCTTCTACGCCATCGCGACGTCGCTCGACTGGCCGCTGGTGGTGGGCGGCAAGCCGATCGTCTCGCTCCCGCCCTTCGTCGTCATCGGCTTCGAGACGACCATCCTCCTCGGCGCGCTCGTCACCGTCGCGGGGATGCTGCTCAACGCGCGCCTCCCGAAGCTGGGGCGCTCCCCCGGCTACGACAAGCGGTTCAGCAACGACAAGATCGGCATCGTCGCCTTCGGCGGCCCGTCGCAGCTGGAAGGGGCGCGCGAGGTCCTCCGCGACGCCGGCGCCGAGGAGGTCAAGGATGTCTGACCTCCGGCCCGCCGGACCGGCGTACCGTCGTACCATCGGACCGGCGGCGTCCCTCCGCGCGGGCGCGCTCGCGCTCGCCCTCGCCGCGATGGCCTGCACGACGCTCGACAAGGCGGTCGGCAAGGTGCCGTGGTTCACGACCATGCGCGACCAGCCGGCCATCCGCCCGTTCGAGATGCCGCGCACGCTCCCGGCCGGCTCCATCCCGGTCACGGGGCGCGAGGACTCGCTCGACCTCCTCCTCGACCTCAAGAACGTGGTGAACCCGGTGGCGCCTACCGCCGCCTCGCTCACGCGCGGCAAGCTGGTCTTCGAGCAGTACTGCATCGTCTGCCACGGCCCCGCGGGCCACAGCGACGGCACGGTGGTGCCGAAGTTCGTGCCGCCGCCGGACATCACCCAGGAGCCGACGCAGCAGCGCAGTGACGGCTACCTCTACGCGATGATCCGCCAGGGGCGTGGCATCATGCCCCGCTACGGCGACAAGGTCCGCGGCGTGGACCGGTGGAACGTGGTGAACTACGTGCGCCAGTTGCAGGGTCTCGTCGCCCCGCCCGACACGGCCGCCGACCGCGGAGGTGTTCGGTGAGCGCTCGGTCGCTGCGGGAGGACGTGCTCGCGCGCGTCGCGCGGCCGCTCCCGCCGCTGGTCGTGCCAGCGCTCGGCCTGCTCGCCGCCGCCGGCATCGCAGCGTTCGTGCTGATGGCGCTCGGCGCGGGATCGGCACGGGCGTGGCGCGTCTACCACGTCAACTGGCTCTTCTGGTCGGGGCTCAGCCAGGCCGGCGTCATCTTCGCCGCCTCGCAGATCATCGTCGGCGCGCGCTGGAGCCACCCGATCCGGCGGATGGCGGAGGCGTCCGCCGCCTTCCTCCCGATCTCCTTCGTGCTCTTCCTGACGCTCTGGCTGGGCCGCGCCGAGGTGTTCCCCTGGATCCGGCACCCGGTGCTGGAGCCGGCGGTGAAGGCGTTCTGGCTGCGCGGCGGCTTCCTCTTCGGGCGCGATATCGCGTGCCTCGTGCTCCTCTACGGCCTGAGCGCGTGGTTCCTCTACCACTCGCTCCGGCTCGACGATGCTCACCTCGGGCCCGAGCAGACCGCCCGCTCCAAGGACCGCCTGGCGCGGCTCGCGCCCGGGCTCGTCGTCGCGTACGCCCTCACCTGGTCGTTCCTGGCCTTCGACCTGGTCCAGTCCCTCGCGCCGCACTGGGTGTCGAACCTTCTCGGCGCCTACTCCTTCATGGCGGCGTGGCTCCAGGCGCTGATGTCGCTCGCGCTCCTGGCCATCTTCTGGCGCCGGCACCTCGGCCTCCAGGACCTCGTGACGAGCGCGACGCTCCACGACCTGGGGAAGCTGTGCTTCGGCTTCACCGTCTTCTGGGCGTACCTCTTCTTCTCGCAGTTCCTGGTCATCTGGTACGGCAACATGCCGGAGGAGACGAGCTTCATGTTCCTCCGGATGGCGCGGCCCGAGTGGCGCGGGATCAGCACCGCGATGCTGGTGCTCGTCTTTCTCGTCCCCTTCTGGGGCCTGATCGGCGTGAAGCCGAAGAAGACCCCGGCGCTCCTGGGTGCCTTCGCGGCGATCTCGCTCCTCGGGCTCTGGACCGACCGCTACGTCTTCACTATGCCCTCGATGGTGCAGGAGGCGCCGAAGCTGCCGCTCGGCTGGCCCGAGCTGCTGGTGACCGCCGGGTTCCTCGGGCTCTGGGGGCTGGCGTACGCGTGGTTCGCCCGGACCTTCCCGATCGTGTCGCCGCGGCTGATGGACGAACTGGAAGCCGAGGGACGGAGCGGGCACTGAACAGCAAGGTGAGCGAGGTGAGGTGGGGATGAGGTGAGAAGGTGAGATGTGAGACGAGACAAGGGACGGGGCCGGCGAGGAGCCGGCCCCGCGTCGTGTGGGCGTGCTCAGCGCCCAGCGCGGAGCGCGGCGCCGAGCGCGAAGCCCCGCGCGTTCCTGCCGAAGTGCAGACGGCCGAACAGGTCCCAATTCCTGCCGAGTCCGATGCTCGCGTCTGCCACGAAGGCGGGGCGCGCCACCAGCAGCGGTGCCGGCGTCTCGTACTGGTAGATCGTGTCCTGCGCGACCTCCACGGCGCCCACGCCGATGAAGAACACCGGCTCGCCGTGGCGGCCCGATCCGCTCGCGATCCCGGCGCGGGCCCACCCGCCCACTCCCGGCGTGACCGTCGGGGCGCGCAGGTCGGCGCGCAGCTGAGGCCCGTCCAGGGGGCCGACGCGCAGGTAGGCGGCGGGGCCGCCGGGGGCCGCGCGCTCCGCCGCCGTCGCCCAGCCCGCCCCGGCGCCCAGCCATGCGCCCTCCCAGGCCACGAGGCCCGCGGCGAAGGCCGGGCGGCTCCCGCCGTGCTCCATCCCGCTCGCCCCCGCGGCGGCGGAGACTCGGGCCGTCGGGGAGACCCAGACGTCCGCGCCGACGCCGACCGACGAGGACTGGTCCCGCCCCTTCTCGATCTCCGGGTATCCGCACGACGGGCAGTCGCAGGTGGAGCCCTCCCAGCCCCAGTACTGGTAGTCGGCCGAGCTGACGCCCAGGCCGACGAGGAGGCGGATGGCGCCGGGGCGCTCGCGCGGGCCCGGCGTGGGGGCGGACTGCCACGCGAGGAGCAACAGGAACGGCACGACGTGGCGGAGTTGCATCGGATGCCTCGCAGCCGGTGTGCGGCGGGTGGGTCGCTCACCGGGGCGAGTCGAGCCCCCGGGCGCCGCCGGATCCCGCAGCCAAGAGAGGCCACCCGCGTCAAGCCGCCGTCAAGACGGCTGCGATGCGAGGCGGTACGGGCGTCGCGGGAGCGCGGCTCCCGGGCCCGGGCGCGGCGCCGTTCCCTTTCGCGGCCGTGTGGAGTGCCCTAACTTGCAACACTCTTAGCGACTACGGTCCGGTCTCGCATGGCCACACGGTACCTCATCGTCGGCGGCGGACTCGCGGCGGCCAGCGCCATCGAGGGCATCCGCGAACTCGACACGGACGGGGAGATCGTCCTCGTCACCGCGGAGAAGGAGCTGCCGTACCACCGGCCGCCCCTCTCCAAGGGGTACTTGGCGGGGCGCGATCCCGTCGAGGCCGTCCGTATCCACGAGCCGGCGTGGTACCGGTCCCACGGCGTCCGGGTCAAGCTTGGCCAGGTCGCCAAGTCGGTCCACCTGAAGAAGCGGGGCGTCACGCTGGAGTCGGGGGAGCGGGAGGCGTACGACCGCCTCCTGGTTGCGACCGGCAGCCGCGCGCGCCGGCTGAACGCCCCTGGCGCCGACACGCCCGGCGTCGCGCACCTGCAGACCCTGACCGAGAGCAGCCATCTGCGCTCGCTCCTCAAGCCGGGGGTCCGGCTGGTGTGTGTCGGCGGCGGATTCATCGGTGCGGAGGTCGCCTGCACCGCCCGCGACCTCGGGGCCGAGGTCACTGTGGTGGATTCGGGTCCCGGCCTCTACCGCTCCTTCGCTGATCCCGACCTCTCCGCCTTCTTCCAGCGGATGTTGGAGAGCAAGGGGATCGTCGTGAAGACGAACACGCGAGTGGCGCGGTTCCGTGCGGAGGGAGGACGGCTGGCCGGCGTCACGCTCGAGAACAACGTGCAGCTTCCGGCCGAGGTGGCGGTCGTGGGCGTTGGTGCCGAGCCGAACACGGAGTGGCTGGCGAGCTCCGGCTTCCAGATCGACCGCGGCGGGGTGGTGGTGAACGTGCGCCTCGAGACGCAGGGGGAAGGTGTCTGGGCCGCCGGCGACATCGCGCGGTTCCCCGACCCCATCTCGCACCAGCCGCGGCGCCTGGAGCATTGGGACAACGCGCTGGCCCAGGGGAAGCACGCGGGGCGGAACATGGCGGGCGCCGAGACGGCATACGCCCACCAATCCCTCTTCTTCTCCGACCTTTCCAACGTCACGGTGAACGTGCTGGGCGAGACGGAGCGGCCGGACCGTGTGGAGACGCTTGGCAGCACCGACGTGAAGGCGCCGCAGTTCACGGTGTACTATATCCGCGCCCACAAGCTCGTCGGCGCCGTGATGGTGAACCTCGCGAGCGCCGACCGCACCGCGGAGTTCGACGCTCTGCAGAAGCACCTGGTGGAGGGGACGACCCCCGAGTTCTAGCGCACCCGCGCGAGCAGCGCCCGCAGCGAGTCTGCGGGCACATTCCCCGACAGCGAGATCCAGAGTCCCGACCCGTCGAGCCACCGGAGCCGCGCCTCGCCGCCCGGCCCCGTGGTGGCGACGGTGTCTCCCCACGCCATCCCCAGGGTAGCGGGGACGGCGCGGTCCCGCGCCGCCCGGCCGGTGTCCTGCGTCAGGGGGATCCGCTGCTGGTCGAGCTGCAGGCGCCGGCCCTGCGGATCGGTGTAGACCACCCGGACGACCTCCCGCGCGGGGTCGGCGCCGGGGACGAGCGAGCCGGGGCCGATCTTCACCCCTTCCAGCGCGAGCCCTTCCACGAACCGCAGGTTCCCCGAGAGCCGCGCCGCCGCCTCGTCCACGTCGCTGGGGCGGAAGGCGGGGCGAGCCGCCGCGGCGGTGGGGCGTGGGCGCGCGGCGGCGCCTCGGGCCGGGGCGGCGGGCGCGGGGCCGCCGGCGGCGAGGTTCCGGCCGGCCGCCGGCGAGGGAGCCGCCCTGCGCAGCGCCTGGTCCGCGCGCTTCTGCACCGGCGCGCTCGCGAGGGGGACGCTGACGCCGGCCATCTGCGTCGGCGCGTTCGCCGCCGGCGCGCCGGCGGACGGGGCCGGCGCCGCAGACCGGATCGCGTCCGCGAGGGGCGTTGCCTCGGAGGCGGGCGGCCGCGCGAGCTTCCGCCCCTGGGCGGCGGGCGGCTTGGAGGCGAGAGCGGTGGGCGCGCTCGCGGTGCTGCTCTTCACCCGCGAGGCGGCGCTGCCATGCGCCGGGCGTGGTGCGCCGTGGGAGGGGCTCCGGGCCGGCTGGACGGCGGCGGCCGGCTGGCTCGCGACCGTGGTCTCGCTCGGAGCCGCAAGCTGCCTGGCGTGCCGCACCTCGTTGGCCAGGTACCCCACGCCGAGGGCCAGTATCACGCTCGCCGCCCAGGCGAGAGTGGGCCAATCCGTGGCGCGGCGGCCCGCGCGCGGCGGCACGCTCCCCTCGAACAGGGGCCGTACGCCGACGCCGGGTGGCGGGGGCGGGGCCGGCTCCCCCTCGCGCGGGAAGTTCGGTGGGATGGCGGGGCTCTTGTGGGTCGCGCCGTCAATGTCGATGGCGACCTCGCGGGCTGTCTTGGAGACGCGCCGCGCCGGTGGGCCGGCCACCACGCGAGCGCCGCTCGCCGCAGGGGCGGCGATGGGCGGCACCGCGGCCGCGGGGCGCTCCTCGACCGGCGGCGGCGCCAGCGCGCCGAGCAGGTCGGCTGCCTCCGCGAGGAAGCGCGTCGCCTCCTCGAAGCGCGCCGCGCACCCGGCGCATGCGGCGAGGTGCGCGCGGACCGCCGCGGCTTCCTCGGCCGGCAGCTCGCCGTCGAGGAGCGCGTTCAGGGTGCCGTCGTCAACGTGCGCCATCGCCCCGCTTCTCCCCGGCGCGGTACGCCTCGACCAGCCGGCGCCGCGCCCGCGCCAGCGTCGTACCGACTGCGCCCGGAGCGAGCCCGAGCGCGGCGGCGATCTCCGCGTAGTTACACCCCTCGGTCCGGAGGAGCAGCGCCTCGCGGTCCTTCTCCGATAGCTGTCCGAGCGCCGCGCGGACCGCCGCCGCCTTCTCGTCCCGCTCGAGGTCGGCGTCCGCGGCTGGCGCGGCCGCATCGTCGTGCTCGCCGCGCAGCACCTCGAGCCGCCGCCCCTGCCGCGTCGCCCGGCGGCCGTCGTCCCGCGCCAGGTTCAGCGCCACCGCGAAGAGCCACGGCTTCGGGTTCGTCGGCGGCGACTCCAGCGCACGCACGAACACTTCCTGCGCCAGGTCCTCCGCGCGGTCGCGGTCGCCCGTCCGGCGGTACAGCAGCCGGACGAGCGACGCGTGGTACAGCTCATAGAGCTCGGTGATCCCGCTCGTTCATGCCCCCCGGAATGCCCTCACCAGTGCCTCGAGCTCGCCCGGCCGCCAGACGCCCTGGCCCGTCGCGCCGATCCGCACGCTGGCCTGGCGACCCGCGATCACGACCTCATCCCCCGCGCCGAGCCAGGCCGCCAGCTCCGGAAGGGCGCGCACCAAGGCGAAGTAGGCGTCGCTGAACGCCTGTACCCGCGTGACCTTCAAGGTGTCCCGGAAGGCGGCATCCGTCCAGACGCCGTCGCGGCGCTGGAAGAGGCGGCCCCCCACGCGGCGCAGCGCCGCGCCCTGGCCCGGGGCGTTGGCGGTGATCTCCGCCGCACGTACCGCCGCCACCTTGTCCGCGGCCGCGAGGTTGCCGGCGCCGGCGAGTCCGGCGCTCGCCCGCGCCCGCTGGAACGCTTCGCTCCCCGTCTGCGTCGGTGCCGCCGCCACGCCGCCCATCGCCGCGCGGTCGAGCGCCATCGGCTGCGGCACGACGCCCGCCACCGTCACCGGCTCCTGCACCAGGTACGCCGTGTACTCGGTGAGGATGCCGTAGCGGAGCCCCAGCTCCCGCACCTGATCCACCAGGCTTGGCGTGGCGCCCTCGATCCGGATCTGGCGGGTCAGCTCGCCGATGCGGCGCGACGCCCACAGCCTGGCCACGAACGCGTTCCCCGCCTCCGTCGCGGGGAACTCGGCGCGCGCCGTGAACGACTCGCGCCGGCCGTTCCGCTCCCCGGTGACCGTGACATCGCCGGCGCCCGCGCCGTGGTACCGACCGACCACCACCAGCTCCTCCCCGTAGAAGAGGTCGGGGAGGTCGCCGGGATAGGCTTGGGCGAGCGCGACGGGCGCGCCGGCGAGGCGCAGGTTGATGAGGGCGGGGTGCTCGATCTTCCCCAGCACCTGGCCGAGCGCGGTCTCGACGCTCGCGTCGGGCGCCACGTACTCGGCGCTGCCGCGCCCCTGCTGCGCCAGGCGGTCGAGGAGGTAGGTGTTGACGTCGGTGCCCACGCCGACCGGGAAGATCCGCGCGCGGCCGACGTGGCCGGCGGCGTAGTCGGCGATGCGGTCCGGCGCCTGCTCCCCGACCGTTGGCAGGCCGTCGGTGAGGAAGAGGACGAGGGGCAGCCGCTCCTCCGCCACGGCGGTGCCGAGCACCGCCTCGAGCGCGCCCCGGATGTTGGTGCCGCCGTTGGCGGCGAGACGGTCCACGAAGTCGCGCGCGGCGCGCAGGTTCTCCGGCGTCGCGCTCGCGAAGCCGTCGCGGAAGTTGGTCACGATTGTCGAGAAGGCGATGAGCCGGAACCGGTCCGCGGGGCGCAGGGTGCCGAGCGCCTGCGCGATCGCGGCCTTCGCCTGGTCGAGCTTCGTCCCTGCCATCGAGCCGGAGACGTCCAGCACCAGGGAGAGGTCCCGCGGCAGCGGCGCCTCCCCCCCTGCGGCGGGCGGGGAGAGAAGGAGCAGGAAATACCCGTCCTCGCCTCCCGGCGCGTACGTCACGACGCTCGTGCCCACGAGGCCGCGGCGCAGGGGGAGGAAGAGCTCCACATCCCCCTCGGCGTCGGGGTCGAGGGTGACCTGGAGGCGGTCTCCGTCGCGCCGCACGTGCACCTGGTGCGTCGGCGAGTACGGGGTGCCGTAGTCGCCGGCGCCCGGCAGCGTGACGGTGTAGCTGAAGGCGCCCGCGGGGGGCGCCGCGCCGTCGTAGAGGCCGCGACCCGTGCCGGCGTCCCGCCGCCCGATGCTGTAGCGGATGCGGTAGGCGTCGCCGGCCCGCTGGAGCACCTGCGTGTAGCGCAGCACGACGCGGCGCGTCTCCCCCGGCCGGATCGGGAACACGCGCGCGCGGACCAGCCCGTGCCCCTCGAGCGTGAGGAGGGCCGGGTCGCGGAGCCGCCGCACGATCGTCTCGTAGATGCCGCGCGCCTGGTCGGCGCTCATCACCTCGCCGCGCACCTCCTGCTCCCCCATCCACAGGGAGAAGTCGGTGAACACCGCCTCAGCGGGCATCGGGTACAGGTAGCTGCCTTCGGCGAGCGCGCCGCCGCCGTTGCGGAACTGCTCCTCCACCTCGACCCGGGCCACCCGGCCCTCGATCACGGTCCGGACGGTGCTGCTGACGCGCACCACTCCTCCCGACAGCGGACCCGGCCGGACGGTGGACCGGTCGACGTCGATCCAGCCCTGCGCGGCGAGGGGCGCGGCGAGGGCTGCGGTGAGCGCGGCGGTGCAAATGACGTGGCGAAGCACAGGTGCCTCCCGTTGGGGGTCTGTACGGGAGACGCGCGAAGCAGTCGGGCATGCACATCCCGGATACCGAATTCCTATCAGTATTGTCGGGAATACAGTTCGAAGTAGTGTGCAGACGCGCAGACGCTAAGTGGTACTGCCGTGCCAAGTGACACGTGACCAGTCGCTTGGGGCGCGAAGGTGGGCAAGTGACAAGTGCAGCATTGGTCACTCGCCCACCCTCGGCGCGTAGCGGACCGACTACCGAGACACTTCACACCACTGCGCGTCTGCGCGTCTTCGCACTACTGAACACTTGCCCCCTGCCAACTGAACAAGTTGACAGGGGGCAGTGAGACTGCCGGGACCTGCCGCGGCTCAGAACGCCAGCGCGACCGTCCCCACGTTCTTGGTGCGGGCCGACGGCGCCAGCTGGAAGACGCCGGGGTCGCCGCGCACGGCCACGCGTGCAAGCTGCGGCACGCCCATCCCCTCGGGGGAGAGGAGGGCGAGCTGGTAGTAGCCGTCGCGCAGGCCCGTGAAGGAGAAGCTGCCGTCGGCGGCGGGGTCGGTGGCGGTGACCATCGAGGAGAGGATCGTCCCCTCCGAGCGGGGCGCCTGCATCGACGGATCGGAGCCGGAGGTGGGGTCGTCGGCGATGAGGAGGGCGACGCGCCAGCCGTGCTGCGGGGCGGCGAGCCGGCCGCTCACGACGCCGTCCACGTACGCCGGACGGGGGCGCAGCGTGGCGATGAGGGAGGCCTGCGACGGCTGGATCTCCCGTTGGCGCCAGGAGGCCTCGTCCGCCGAATCGCCGGCGACGCGTGCGAGATTGGCGAACCGCGTGGCGGCTTCGGCGCCATGGCGGTACCTGGTGGTGTCGGCGAGCGCCTTGAGGATGCGCGTCTGCAGCGCGGGCCGCGGGGTGGAGACGCCGCTCATCGCGTAGAGGTACGTGAGGGCGCCGATCCGCTCGGGATGGCCGGAGAGGAAGATGCCCTCGCGCGCGGCTTCGGGGTCCCAGCGCAACGCCTGGAGTGCGGCGCGGCAGCTGGCGACGCGGATGGCGAGGCCGGTGACGTCGTCGGTGTGGGAGTCGAGCCACGCGCTCAACTTCTGGACGTTCGACGCGGTCGCGGCCGGGAGGACGCGGTCCTCGGTGCCGCTGGAGTTGGCGCAGTCGTCGGCGGTCGCGTCGGGCCGGGTCACGTTGCGGGCGATCAGCCGGTCGCGGGTCGCGGTGTTCTGGCCGGTGAGCAACAGCGGGGTGCGGACCGGCGTGCTGACGTCGAGGCCGAGCGCCCGGACCGCGGACGCGTGGACGGCGTCGGCGCGCTCCCGGGTCTGCGACCAGGTGGTACCGGCGGTGACGAGCAGGAACGCCGCCAGGACCAGCGAGACGATGGCGGCGCCGCGGCGGTTGGCCGGGCCGAGGGTCTGGGGCGACGTGGTGACGAGCAGGGCGCCGCACAGTGCCATGGCGGCGGCGGCGGTCAGCACGTCGGTGCCCACCGCCCAGGCGACGGTGGCGCCGGGGTTGCCGGCGGAGGCGTCGATCGTGAGCAGCGAGTAGAAGGTGTCGAGGGAGCTGCTGATGAACGCGCGGGGTTCGCTCGACAGGATGGTGGCGAGCGAGACGGCGGCCCACAGCGCGATGCCGCCGAGCGCCCCGTGCGAGATGCGCAGCGGGATGCGGCGGCCGAAGTCCTTCGGGCCGATGAACGACCACACGCCGCCGAAGATGATGGCCGAGATGGCGGCGAGGCCGAACAGCGCGCGGCGGGCGGCGGCGGGGTTCCGGCCGATGTCGGAGCCGAAGATGTCGTCGATCTGGTTGACGCCGCGGTACATCAGGAACGCGAGGGCGAACGCCACGACGACGGTGAGGATGCGGCGCGCGGGCGAGACGTACTGCGGGCCCTGGCGCGCGAGGATGTCGGGGTACATCACGATGATCAGCGCGATCACCATGACGAGGTTGGCCGCGACGGCGAGGGGCGTGCCGAAGTCGCCGTGCGCCAACCGCACCGGCCAGATCGCGGCGCCGCTCCACAGGGCGGGAGAGATGCCCCAGTTGGACGGATACGCGAACCCGAAGACGACGTCGGTGGACGTCGCGAGGTCGGGCGGCGCCGAGGCGGCGGCGCGCGCGAGGGCATAGAGCACGCCGAAGATGGCGAACAGGACGGCGACGAGCACCGCCCGGCGCGCCTCCTTGCCCGGCGTCGAGGGATTCAGGACTGGCAGGTCGGCAAGCGTCATGGCGTCTCCGAACGGGGACGGATGGTGGACGGCGGCTGGAAGCTCAGGCGAATCGTGCCGAGGTCGCGGCGGACCGGACCGGCGGCGACAGAAAACTGTCCTGGATCGTTCCGGATCGAAAGGGCGAACAGGCGATTGGGCTCGGTGCCCGCCGGGGCCAGGAGCGCCAGCTGGTACCAGCCGGGCGCGACGCCGCGGAAGGCGAAGGAGCCGTCGGCGAGGGGCTGGACCGCCTGGGCGACGCCGAGGAGGACCTGGCCGTCGGTGCGTGGCGCGAGGAGGTACGGGTCGAGGCCGCTGGCCGGGGCCGCGCCCGCGGCGAGGGCGACGCGCCAGCGCGCGGCGTCCGGGGCGTCGAGGCGGCCGCGGACCTCGCCCTCGAACGCCCGGGGGCGGGCGCGCCAGCGCGCGAGCCGCTCGCGCCCATCCGCGGTGGCGGCCCAGCGCGTCGTGTCCGCCACGCCGTCGAGCCAGCGGGCCCCCTCTGCCGTGCGGGGCCCCTCGCCGAGGCCGCGCAGCGCGAAGGAGAGGGCGAAGATCCCGATGCGGGCGGGCTCGGTCTCGCCGAACACCTGCGCGCGCGCCTCGGCGGGCCTGAACAGGCGGGCGAGGATCGCGACGCGGCACCCGGCCACGCGGGCCGCGAGCCCGGAGACCTCGGAGCGGTGCGCGAGCTGCCACGCGCCGAGCTTCGCCAGGTTCTCGTCGCTCGCGGCGGGGAGGCGCACCTCGCCCCACGCGGGGCCGGGCGCGCAATCGGGGGCGAGGCGGAGCGGAGCGAGCGACTGACTCGGCGGGACGCGGCGCGCGGCCGCGCCCTCGCCGAGCAGGAGCACGACCGGACGCGGGGGCGCCGTGGGCGAGAGGCCGAGGGTGGCGACGAGGTCGGGCGCGGCTTCGGCGACCCGGCGCGCGGTGTCGCGCGCCGTGCTCCAGCCGAGGCCGAGGAGCAGCAGCAGGAGGGCGGCGCCAACGGCCGCGGCCCCCGCCCGGCTGCGGGCCCCCATCGACTGCGGCGCGCCGATGATCGCGAGGGCGCCGGCGAGCGCCAGCCCCGCGCCGTAAACCAGGGCGGTGCCCGTGAGCACCGCGCCGTAGGTGGCGCCGGGTGCCCCGCGGCCCGCGTCCACCGCGACCATCACGTTGCCCACCGAGGCCAGCGCGCCGAGGTCGTGGAGCGGCGCCGCGAGGAGGACCGCCAGGGCGCACGCCGCCCAGACCGCGAGCCCCGCCAGGGCGCCGTGCGAGAAGCGCAGCAGCGCGCGGATGTTCAGGACGCCGGGCCCCGCCACCGTCCAGATCGCCGCCCCCACCAGCGCGAGGACGCCGGCGAGTCGCAGCGCGGCCCCGAGGTCCACATAGGTGGTCGTCGTCAGGTCCGGCGTGAGGGCGTCGCCCAGTGCCGCGACGAGCCCGGGCATCCCGTAGCCGATGGCCACGGCCGAGATGTACGCGGTGGCGCGCCGCAGCGGCGTCAGGTAGTAGGGCGACGGCCGCCGGAAGGCGCCGGGATGGATCACGCCCACGGTGGCCGTGACTCCCAGCGCGAGCGCGGCGAGGCGCAGCACCCAGGCGAGGCCCGACTCCTGGACGGTGAAGGCGAGCCGCGCCAGCCCGTGCCACGTCGCCACGTCGAGCGCCCACGCGCGCGGGGCGATGGCCGCGTCCGGCATCGCGAATGCGGCGAGGGGGCCGACGGAGACGCGCGCTGCGGCATCCGCGAGGACCCAGAGGCATCCGCCGGCGAAGGCGGCGGCCGCGACCAAGGCGGCGCGCACCGCCTCCCGGCGCGGGGTGGACGGATTGAGGGCGGGCATCCCGGCGATAGTCACGCGGCTGAGAATGGGGTTTGGCGGCCTCGGCGTCAACGGTATACCTTCCCGGCGGCCCCTTGCGGACCCTATGAGCACAGCCCAACAGGACGATCAGGTCCTCGTCGAGATCCGGCGCCGCCTCGCCACCGCGGGGATCGCGGTGCTGGCCATCTTCGCCGTCGGCGTCTCCGGCTACTTCGTCATCGCCCGCGGCCCGCACCGGCTCCTCGACAGCCTCTACATGACGGTCATCACCCTGACGACCGTCGGCTACGGCGAGATCATCCCCCTCGACACCCACCCTTGGGGGCGTGTCTTCACGATGGTGCTCCTTCTCTTCGGGATGGGCATCCTCGTCTACTTCGCCTCGGCGGTCACGGCGTTCTTCGTTGAGGGACAGCTCGGCCAGGTCTTCTGGAGGAAACGGATGCGGCAGGCCATCGCGGGTCTCAGGGAGCACTACATCGTGTGCGGCGCCGGGACGGTCGCCGGCCACGTGCTGGAGGAGCTGATTCGCGTGCAGCGCCCCGTCATGGCGATCGTGCCGCCGGGGGCCGCGCCTCCGGGACTGGGCGTCGGGACGGAGCTCCTCTATCTGGAGGGCGATCCTGCGGACGAGGATGTCCTGCGGGAGGCGGGGGTGGAGCGGGCGCGGGGCCTCGTGCCGGCGCTCGACTCCGACCGGGACAACGTCCTGGTCACTCTCACCGCGCGACAGATCAAGCCGGACCTGCGCATCGTCGCGATGCTGGCGGACCACCGGAACGAGGCCAAGCTGCGGCGCGCCGGCGCGGACGCGGTGGTGTCCCCCTACCGCATCGGCGGCCTGCGGATGGCGTCGGAGCTGATCCGCCCGGTGGCCGTGACCTTCCTCGACCAGATGCTGCGGGACCGGGACAAGAACCTGCGGGTGGACGAGGTGCAGATCTGCAGTGACTCCCCGGCGGTCGGGAAGCGGGTGGGCGACCTCAAGGTCAACGACCATCCCGGGCTGCTGCTGCTGGCGCTGGTGGCGCCCGACGGCCAGCGCTACGAGTACAAGCCCGACGCCGCCGTGCGGATCGAGGCGGGCTCGACCCTGGTGGTGATGGGCTCCCCCGAGGCTGCGGCGCAGCTGCGGGAGCGGTTCAGCGGCGGTCCGTGCCGCGACGGCGTCAGCGTGCCGGTCGAGGCTTCCCCTCCAGCGCGGCCCTGAGCGGGTCCGCGGCCGCCATCAGCACCACGGCGAGCAGGGCGCCCGCGAGGGCGTCCACCGCGTAGTGGAACTGGCCGTACACCGTTCCCAGCGCGAGCCCCACCGCGACCGGCGCCAGCACCAGCGCCAGGCGCCGCGCGTCGCGCCACGCGGCGTACACGGTGACCCAGGACGCCGCGATGTGCGATGAGGGGAACGCCGTGCCGATCGAGGCGCCGGTCCCGAGCATGAAGTAGACGTACCGCGCCGGCCAGTTCGCGACCACCGCGCCGGTCGGCGCCGGGAACACGAAGTAGGGCCCCGCCACCGGGAACACCCCGAACACCAGGAAGCAGGTGTACATCGCCAGCGCGCTGCAGAACACGGCGCGCCGGAAGGCCTCGCGTTTCCCGCGGATCAGCAGCCACAGGGGGACGATGAGCAGGATCCAGTAGTACGCCCCGTAGCAGAGATGCAGGACGGCGGAGAGGAGCGGATACGGGGCCCGCACATGCCACGAGGCGCTGACTTGGGACCCGAAGACCGCCAGCTCCCAGCGCTGGACGAGCGCGTCGTGGAGCCGCCCCATGTCGAGGTGCATGTCACCGAGCTGCCAGTAGAAGGCGCTCGCGAGGATCAGCGGGTACCCGCCGCCGACCACGTCCGCGACGACGCCCTCGGCGGGGAGTCGCGGGAGGAGCAGCACGAGGACGACCACCAGGGCGTCGCCCAGGAGGAGCCAGGGGAACGACGCCACCTCGCCCGCGTGGGCGAGCAGGATCGCCGCGAAGAGGACGATGAATCCGAGGGTCAGCCGATCGGTGGCGAGAACGCCGCGCCGACTCACGCGAGCCACCCGGCGCGGTGGTACCACTCCGCGGTGAGGCGGGTGCCCTCCGCGATCCCCAGCGCGGCGCGCCATGCGAGGTCGCGCGCCGCGGCATCCACGGCGAGCAGCCACGCCGGCGCGAGGAACTCCGCCATCTTGTCGCGATTGAGGACCGACGCGCGCCCGCGCGCCGCGGCGAAGGCCCCGATCGCCGAGACGATCGGCGTGGCCACGGCGCCCGGCACCGGGATGATCACCGGCCGCCGGCCGAGCGCGGCCCCGATGGCGAGCGCCAGCTCCCGCGTCGTCACCACCTCGGCGTGCGCCGCGTGGTACGTCCGGCCCGCCGCCCCTTCCGTCGTGCCCGCCCGGACGATGGCGTCCGCGAGGTCCGGCGCGCACACCAGCGAGAGTTGCTGGGCGCCGGCGCCGAAGACCGGCGCCACCCCGCGGCGGATCATCGCGAACATCGTGAGGAATTCGCGGTCGCGCGGCCCGTATACCGCGGGGGGCCGCACGATCGTCCACGGGATGCCGGCCTCGGCGCGCACCGCCTCCTCGCCCGCGAGCTTGCTGCGCCCGTAGGCGGTCAGGGGGTGGCAGGGCGCGCCCTCGGAGAGCCGCTCGCCCGGACGGGATGGACCCAGCGCTGCCTGCGAGGAGACGAGCACGAAGCGCGCGAGACCCGGCGCTGCGGCGCGCACCGCGCGCAGGAGCCGATGCGTCCCCCCGACGTTGACGCGCTGGAGGTCGGCCTCCGTGCCCGCGGTGAGCCCGGCGAGGTGGTAGACGACCTCGGCGTCCCGCACCGCCGCGGCGAGGGACGGCTCGTCGTCGAGGCTGCCCAGCGCGACCGCCACGCCGAACGGCGCCAGCGGCGCGGCGCGGTCCGCGCTGCGCGCGAGCACCGACACGGCGTCGCCGCGCCGGGCCAGCGCCTCCACGACGTGGCTGCCGACGAATCCGGTGGCGCCGGTCACGAGCGCCCTCATGCGGCGACGGCCTCGCCGTGGGAGGCGGTCCGGGAGCAACGCGCGATGGTGGGCGAGATCATCCGGGAGGCATCCGGTGGGGGTGGAGGCGCGCCGCTGCGGCCGCGGCCGGCAGGGCGGTCGAACCGGTCCGGGGGAGCGCGCCCCGTGTGCCCTGGGGCGCGCCGTCCGCGGCCGCTGGGGTCAGAGGACCCCGACGGCCTTGGCGATCCCCGCGAACGCCTCGAGCGCGAAATCCACCTGTTCCGGCGTGTGCGTCGCCATCACGCTGGCGCGCAGGCGGCACTGCGACGGCGGCACCGCGGGCGGGACCACGGGGTTCGTGAAGACGCCCGCGTCGAACAGCTTGCGCCACACGACCAGCGTCTTCTCCAGCGGGCCGATGAGCACCGGGACGATGGGCGTCTCGCTAAGCCCGATGTCGAAGCCCAGGGACTTGAGCCCGCCCGCGAGGCGCCTGGTGTTCTCCCAGAGCGCCGCGCGGCGCTCCGGCTCGCTCTGCAGGATGTCGAGCGCGGCGAGCACGCCGGCGGTGTTCGAGGCCGGCAGCGCGGCGGTGAAGATCAGCGGCCGCGCGTGGTGCTTCAGGTAGTGGATGACGTACTCCGCGCCCGCCACGAAGCCGCCGATGGACGCCAGCGACTTCGAGAAGGTGCCGACGATCAGGTCCACCTCGTCGGTGAGGCCGAAGTGCTGCGCCGTGCCCGCGCCCGTCGCGCCGAGCACGCCGATGGAGTGCGCGTCGTCCACCGCCAGCGCCGCTCCGTGCTTCTTGGCCAGCGGCACCAGGTGCGGCAGGTCGGCAATGTCGCCCTCCATCGAGAATACGCCATCCACGATCACCATCGCGCCCTGAGGCCGCCCCGTCTCCTGCAACTTCTTGTCGAGGCCGGCGAGGTCGCCGTGGTTGAACCGCACCACCTGGGCCCTCGACATGGCCGCGCCGTCGAAGATCGAGGCGTGGTCGAGCTTGTCGAGGTAGGCGATCTCGTCCTTGCCGAGCAGCCCCGACACCAGGCCGAGGTTCGCCTGGTAGCCGGTGGAGAAGATGAGGCACGCCTCCTTGTGCAGGAACTCCGCCAGGCGCGCCTCGAGGATCTCGTGCAGGTCGAGGGTCCCGTTGAGGAACCGGCTCCCGGTGCATCCCGAGCCGTACTTGCGCAGGGCGGCTCCCGCCGCCTCGAGCACCTTGGGGTGGTGGGTGAGGCCGAGGTAGTTGTTCGACCCCATCATCACCTTCGTCTTCCCGTGGATCGTGACGACGGTATCTTCCGCCTCGGTGATCGGCGTGAAGTACGGGTATAGGCCTGCGGCCTGGGCCTCTTTCGCGCGGGTGAAGCCTCGGCACTTGTCGAACAACGGGATCTGCTGCATGGCCTGTGCGGTCGGCACGGTGTCCCCTCTCAGGAGCAGGCCGAAGTGTACCGATGAGACCGGTGGTTCTCAAGTTGCGGCGCGCGGCCCTCAGGGGTTTGGTCGTGGCGGCGTGCGCCGGCCCCGCGCTCGCACAGGCGCCCGAGCCGCGCTTCGACGCGAGGCTGGTGCCCTCGGGGATGGTCCTCGGCGCGACGGCGGCGGTGGCGCTGGCGCCGGTCCTCCTCTCGGGGCACCTCCCGTACGGCACGTGCCCGCCGCCCTCGTGCGACCCCGCCGGGCTGTCGTTCCTCGATCGCGGGACCGTGGGCCCCGAGCGCGCCGGCGCGGCGACGCTGAGTGACGGCGCCCTTCTCCTCACGGGCGGCGGCGCCGCGCTGCTGCTCGCCGGCGAAGCCCACGGCGACTGGGGGGTGGCGCGCGAGGACCTGACCGTCTTCGCGCAGGCGGTCGGCGCCGCCACGCTCCTCACCAACTGGGCCAAGGTCCTCTTCCACCGCCCGCGGCCGTACCGCTACACCGCCTCGGCCGGCGGGAGCGTGAACACCGTGGAGTCGGGGCTGTCGTTCCCCTCGAGCCACACCTCCGGCGCGTTCGCCGCAGCGTTCGCCTACTGGTCCATCCAGTCGCGCCGCGGGGCCGCCGCGGCGCGGCGCTCTCGGATCGTCGCGCTGGTCCTCGCGGCGGCGGCCACCGGGACGCTGCGGGTGGTGGCGCGCGAGCACTTCCCGACCGACGTGATGGCGGGCGCCGCGCTCGGTGCCGCCGTCGGATGGGCGGTGCCGCAGCTCTACCCGCTGCAGCGCCCGCCGGGCGCCCCGTGACCGGGGACACGCTGCGGGTGCGGCCGTTCTAGACACGGCCCTTTGGGCCCCGTTGTAAACACGGCCCCTCGGGCCGTTGTGACAGGCGGCACAGCGCCGCCCGGTCCGGGGTACGAAGCTGTCCGGGTGCGTGCCGGGGCGGCGTGCGTTGAGTCCGACTGGGTCCGGGTTTAGGTTCTCTTCTTCCTTCGGTGGCAGGAGCATCGCACATGGTGAGGACCGGCATCCGGTGGCTGGTGCTGGCGGGCGCGGCGGTGGCGCTCGCGGGGTTGGCGCCGCGTGGAGCGCTCGCGCAGGAGCCGCAGATGGTGCGGAACTGGGAGCCGCGAGGCCCGCAGTTCGACTTCCGCCCCGACGGCGTCTGGCGCCGGAAGGTGCGGGCCGTCGCGGCCGCGCGCGCCGCCGCCCTGGCGGCCGGCCGCTTCGACCTCCTGAACGCGCCGGTCCAGATGGCCGCGCCGCAGCCCTCCGCCTACGCGGTGACGGGCTTCCTCAACGTGCCGGCGATCCTGATCAAGTACGCCGACACGCCGGACGGCATCATCCTCGGCGACACCACGGCCTACACCAACTTGCTCTTCGGCACCACGCCGCCGCTCGGCAGGCCGTACACCGTCCGCACCTTCTACGAGGCGCTCTCAGGCGGGCTCTTCTCGATGCACGGGGCCGCCGCCGGCTGGATCACCCTGAGCCAGAACGAGACGGCGTACACCGGGCCGGCCAAGGGGTGTCCCGACAACACGTACGACGGCAACTGCAACGGCATCTTCGGGAGCAGCTACCCCTTGCTGCGCGCCGGCCTGATCGAGGCGATCGCCGACGTTGACTCGTCGGTCTGGGGCCGGTTCGGCTACGACGCGACCGGCACGCTGGAGGTGGTGGTCTTCGTGCAGCCCAACAGGGATGGCGCGTGCGTGACCTCCACGAACAACCACGTCTGGTCGCACCGTGGCTGGCTGGGCGGGGTCAACACCAAGACGCCGTGGCCCAATCACCCGGGGCAGTACCTGAAGGTGAACGACTATACCATCCAGGCGGGCGTCGGCGGCAGCCAGGCGTGCGACACGACGCAGATCATGCCGATCGGCACGGCGTCCCACGAGACGGGCCACGGACTCGGCCTCCCCGACCTCTACGACACTGGGAACTCGAGCGTCACCGAGGGGATCGGCGAGTGGGGGCTGATGGGCTCCGGGAACTACAGCAAGCCGCTGAGCCCCTCCTTCTACGAGGCGTGGTCTCGGACCTACGTCGGCTGGGTCGCGGTCCGCCCCCTGACGACCGGCGGGTCGTACACCCTCCCTCCGGTCGAGAGCGCCGGCGACACCGTGTACCTCCTCCGTCCGACGGGCGCGAACCCGCGGGGGGAGTACTACCTCCTCGAGAACCGGCAGGGGCTCCTCTCCGACAGCGCCCTGGTCGCGCTGATGGCGCCCGGCCTGCTGGTCTGGCACGTGGACTCGACCCAGATGACCAACGCCTGGGGCTCGAACACGGTGAACGCAGGGCCGATCCACGGGCTCACGCTGGTGGAGGCCGACGGACTGAACGAGCTGCTGAGCAGCGGCAGCAACCAGAACCGCGGCGACGGCGGCGACCCGTTCCCGGGCCTGACGAACCGGACGCACCTGGGCAGCGATGCGACGACGCCGAACACGGCGTTGAACGCCGGCGGCTACGCGGGATTCGCTCTCGACACCATCACGCAGATCGCGCCGAACGGCCCGATGCGATTCCGGCTCACCTTCGGCGGCGTGCTCGCCGTCGCGGCGTCGGACACCACGGCGCAGATCCGGGTGCGGGGGCAGCTCGTCAACCGCTTCCGCCAAATCCTGGTGCAAGGGGACACCGCGACGATCACCATGGACACGCTGCAGTCCAACGTCGCGGGCACGGCGCAGTACCGATTCGCGAGCTGGTCGGACGGCGGCGCGCGCACCCACCTCGTCACGGTGACGGGGCGGGACACGGCCATCACCGCGTCGGTGACGCGCAAGTTCGTCCTCGCGTGGGCGGCGGCGGGATCGGGGAGCGTCGCGGCCTCGGCGGGTGCGCCCGCCAGCGGGAGCTGGTTCACCGACGGTGACACGGTGGGCCTCACCGCGCACCCGGCCCCCAACGCGCTGTTCATGGGGTGGAGCGGCGACGTGACGTCGGGGCTGCCGCACCTCAAGCTGACGGCGGGGCAGCCGTACAGCGTGACCGCGAACTTCCAGGCCGCGCCGTTGGACAGCGTGGTCTCGCAGCTGCTGAACGGCCACGGCCTCAACGCGCTGCAGGCGGTGACGCTCGACTACCAGGGCAACCAGAACGGGCACTTCGACCTGGGCGACTTCCTCGCGTGGCTGGATCAGTCGGGCACGGCCATCAGCGCGCAGCTCCTCGCCCGCATCTTCGAGAGGGTCCGCCCATGACCACGCGCACGCTCGTCCTCGCGGCGCTGTGCGGCGTCGGCGTCGCCGCCCTGGGTTGCAGCAGCACCGAGAAACCGGTCGCCGGCGAACTGCAGGTGCAGCTCACGACGCCGAACACCGACGACCGGGCCATCCTGCTCCGAGTCGGAGGCAAGCAGACGGCGGTGACGGCGCCGGCGGGCTCCAACTATCGGGTGCTGCTGGCGCCGCTCGCGGGGGACACCGTGCGGGTGGTGGTGATCGCGCCGCAGGGGAGCCATCTCACGGCCGGCGCGCTGCTGAGTCTCACCGTGCCCGACACGCGCCAGGTGGACGCGTACGTCGCCCGCGTACTGGACGTGGCGAGCGCGGCCTACGCGCAGCGGGCCGTGACGGGCTACGCGCTCACCGTCGTCAAGCCCTAGCGGCTCGCGGGGCGTCCGATGCCCGGCTCCCTCTCTTCCGCCGCGGCGACCCCGGTCGCCGCGGCGGTCGTGTTTGCGCTGCGGCGGCGCTGGGGGCGGGCCGCGGCCTTCGTCTCGTGCGCGGCGGTGGCGCTGCTGGCGGCGGCGGGGTGCGGCCGCCGGGGCGCGCCGGTGCGGATCGGCCTCGTGCTGCCCTCCGATTTCGCGGCGGCGGCGGTCATCGCGGCCGAGGAGATCAACGCGGCCGGCGGGGTGAGCGGCCGCCGGCTGGAGCTGGTCCGCGACTCCGTGCCGCCCGTGCTGCCGGATGGGGGAGGTTCGCACATCGTGCGCGCCACCAGCGTCCTGCGGCGCTCGGTCATCGCCGTCATCGGCCACGAGGGGAGCGGCCAGAGTCTCGCGGCGGCCCCCGTCTACAACGCCGCGGGGGTGGTGCAGCTCGTGCCGACAGGGACGAGCCGCCTCCTCGCGCAGGCGGGGGAGTGGACGCTGGCGCTGGCGCCGAACGACTCGGTGGAGGGCCGGTTCGTCGCCGGGTTCGTCCGCCGGCGCCTGGGGGCCCGGTCGGTCGTGATCTTCTATGCCAATACGGAATACGGGATCGGTCTCCGGGAGGGCGTGCAGG
>Ga0209777_10001946_pt1 | contig 28311 bp, 14 predicted proteins | sample FrelakmetHBP12HB_FD_187147 | JGI IMG/M metagenome (GOLD analysis project Ga0209777, IMG submission 187147) | Freshwater lake sediment microbial communities from the University of Notre Dame, USA, for methane emissions studies -HBP12 HB (SPAdes)... | ecosystem: Environmental > Aquatic >...
CTCTGGCAATTCCAACTGCATGCCACTGGTTTTGTATCATGACGGAAGACAGTGATAATTCCAAGGGGAACTCGGTGCCATCTTTTTTTATCCCTGCAAGTTCAAGTGTTTTTCCTACAGCAGCACCAGTTCCTGTCTCCTTGAATTTTTCAAATCCTCTGTAATATGATTCATAGAATCTTTTTGGAGCAAGAACCACGTGGAGATTTTTACCAAGAATCTCCTCAAACGTATACCCAAATATTTTTTCAGCGGCCTCATTCCAATAACTCACCTCTCCTTTCGGATCTATCATAATGATCCCTTCTTTAGCAATAGCTGTGATTGTTTTGAATTTCTTCTCGCTCTCCTGCAACATCGTCTCCGCCTTCTTTCGTTCAGAAATGTCCTTTATTACACCTATGAATGACATGGGCTTGCCAGAAAAATCTCGGATGACACTCGCAGAAATTTCGGCTGGAAATTCGCTACCATCTTTTTTCAGAAAAGTATATTCCACGTTTTTTATTAACCCTAACTCGAGAGTTTTCTTCAAATTCCCCATTGCCTTTTCGTGATCTTTCGGAGCGATTAATTCAAGAGCATTCTTGCCAATGATATCTTCCTTTTTAGAAAAACCATGCATGTCTGCTGTTTCTTGATTGCAATCGATAATAGTTCCATTTAAATCAGAAACCGTGATATTGTCTGGAGACGAGTCAATTACTTTTCTTAACTTGTCTTCATTAAACCGCAGCGCATCCTCCGTCTTCTTGTGCTTGGTAATATCCTGGAAAGTTCCTATTAGCTTTACGATCTTGTCACTGTCGTCCTTCACCGCACGTCCTGTAGCACGTGTCCAGAGATGCCTGCCCTTTGCGCTAGTGAAAGGAAGCACGAGGTCAAACGATTCTCCCGTTTCCATACCACGTTGCAGCGCCACTTCCAGGGAGGACCGGTAAGGAAGGTCGAAGAAGAGAACCGCTTTTGAAAGATCGAATTTCTCATCTATCGAAACATCGTGAATCCGGTAAGTCTCTTTTGTCCAATGCACCGCCTTTGTTTCGGTAATGAGTTCCCAGCCGCCTACATGAGCCATCTCGCCAACATCATTGAGCAGGGTTTCGCTCTCCAATAACTTCTCCTCGACCTGTTTGCGTTCGGTGATATCTTTGACTACTGCCATAAAACCTGTTGGTTTCCCTGATGCATCTTTGAGCAAGCTAGCAGACACAAGGGAATCAATCTTGCGACCATTCCTGGCAATAAAGGTGTATTCAGTATCTTTGATCATATCACCGCCTATACATTTCCTCATTTGTTCTGTTATTTTACCGCGCTGATTTTCTATAAGCATCGAAAAGGGTGACTTACCAATCAATTGTTCTTTAGATTGAACGCCTATTAAATCCAGTGTTGCCTGATTACACTCGGTAATATTACCATTTAGATCTGTAGAAAAGATAGGGTCAGGTGAAGAAGCTAAGACACTTTGGAGTTTCTGCTCGGATGCTTTTATTTTCGCCTCTGCTCGCTTGTGCTCGGTGATGTCTCTTAGAATGCGCATCGTCCCTATTGGATTACCTTTTTTATCGTCCTTGATAATAAAAGCAGTTAAAATGGCAGGAAATTTTTCTTTATTTTTTCTGATGTTTATTACTTCACCACTCCATCTTTCTTTCACAGCCATATCCTGCATAACTTTTTTGGCGGTCATTGGATCGGCATTGAGTTCAGTTATGTTTAGCTTCAAGAATTCCTCAGAGGTATATCCAAATGCACTGATAGCGGCTTCATTTGCATAAGTAATATTTCCCTTCAAGTCAGTAAGCATAAAGCCATCAAAAGCGCTAGCGATAGCATTGGAAAATATCTTAATTTTCTCCTCCATCTTCATGCGCTCGGTGATATCCTGAAAAACCATCCCCCATCTTGCTTCTTCTTCGTCTTCTTCTGCTTTTTTCAAAACGAAAGAATAAACATTAAAATCTTTTCCTCCAAATTTCAGTTCTATTGATCTCCCATCTTCTTGTAAAAGGTTTTCAAATACAGGAAGAATCTCCGATGGTATTACTTCTTTTAGACTTCTCATTATATATTCATTTTTTGTTTTCCCCAAAGTGGAAATTAAAGATTTGTTTACATACTCAATCTGCGTACCTTTTATGACCAATATCGGATTCGGATTACTTTCAAGAATATTCTCATTATAGTGTTTTAAATACCTGATTTCTTCTTCTGCCTCCTTCGCTGCAGTAATATCTCTTGCAACTAATTGGAGAGTTTTTCTTCCGTCGGGATGGATAATAGGAACGTAAACATTGTGAAAATACCTTCCTGCACTTTCATCCTCGTTTATTTTTATTTCGTCATCTTTAAGCGCTTTTCTCGCAATTTTTGCGCGTTCTTCCGTTACTTTTTTTGGAAGAATATCAAAAATATTTTTACCAATTAACTTCTCAACTGGAATCCCGAAGTGTCCAGCCATGGCTGGGTTAACGGCCAGGAGAATCCCCTTTTCATCAGTTTCAACGATTAAATCGGGGGTGGTCTCGAATAAAGTTCTGTATTTATCTATAGATTCTTTTAATATTTGTTGCGCTTGTTTTCGCTCAGCAATGCCGCGTGCTATCCCTTGAATAGCATAAGGCTTTCCATCGCGATACACCATTTCTGCAGTTGTTTCCACGTCGATAAACATACCATTCTTCATCTTCAGTCTGAATTCCGTCGGTTCTTTTTGACGGCCATATTTTTTGATCTCGTTCAGCGTTTTCATTGCTTTCCATATTTGCCCCCTATCAAGTAATGATAAAAAATTAAGAGAACCTAATTCTTCCTTACTGTAACCTAATAGTTTAAATGCCGTAGGATTCGCATCAATGAAATTCCCTTTAAGATCATGGAGATATACTAATTCAAATGAACTATTAAATAACGCTCGATATCGTTCCTCGTTCTCCTTTGGAGTCGCTGTGCTTTTTTCATATTCCGTGATAGAACCAGATTCATCTTCATCCGTTGTATTCATTGTTACAGAATTCACAGCTAAACCAGCACCTTTATCAGACAATTTTTCCGATGGCATCTCGTCCTTTAAATCTGTGTGATCAATATAGTAAATTGACTGAATGGGGAGCGTAAACAGAAATGTGCTACCTGTGCCTTCTGTGCTCTCGAACCATATATTTCCACCGTGTAATCGTACAATGCCTTTGGAGAGAGCAAGACTAAGACCTGCTCCACCAAACATTCTATCATCACCAGAATCAGCCTGATAAAACGCATCAAAAATCATTCCCTTTTTATCCTTTGGTATGCCCAGTCCGAAATCATGCACCTCGAATAAAACATCTTCGTTTTCTTTTCTTGCTTTGACATATATCATTGAGCCATCTGACGAGAACTTTATGGCGTTGTCTATAAGATTCATCAGAACTTGCTTTATCAGCTTCCCATCAATCATCAACTCGGGGAGATCTTTTTCTAAGTTGACATTAATCGTCATCTCTTTTTTATTCGCAAATGGTTCCATCGTTTTGGTTATTTCTTCCACGAGCGTTCTTGGATTTACTTTACGTGGGATAAATTTCATATCCCCTGACTCCAAAGTCGAAGCATCAAGAATATTCTGGATCACCCGGTCAAAACGGTTTGTGTTACGCAAGATTACCTCAAGACTTTTCCTCTGTTCTTCATTAATTTCACCTAGAGTCTTTTTCATCAGTAGCTGTACATATCCTTTTATCGACGTTATTGGAGTGCGTAATTCGTGGGATATGGTTTTGAGAAAAGTTTTCTTGGTTTCAGTTAGTTTATACAATTTTACTTTCTGCAACCAAAGATTTTTATTTAATTCATCATAAATTATATTAATGTCGGTAACATCCTTTAGTACAGATATGGAGTACAGAATCGCTCCATCAGCACCTCTTACAGAACTTGCACTGAGTAACACTCTCCGTTTCTCCCCCTGTTTTGTGGCAATAACCATTTCTTCGTTATCTATCTGACCGGTTTCTTTCCATTTAGAGAAGATGGTCTTCATCTTTTCATGGGATTCAGGAGCATAAATAGCAGTGAGATATTTTCCTATTAATTCCTCTTTTTTATATCCTAAATTCGTAAGCACTGTTTTGTTTATTTCAAGAATTGTTCCTTCGGGTGAAACCATGTACCCGTATATCGGCGCGTTTTCAAAGAAATTTTTAAAACATGTATAGCCGAGGTTTTGATTGGAGGTATTATTTTTTGAGGATTCTTTTGTTGAAGAAAAAAGCATCCCTTGTTTTTCCTCTTCTTTTAATTCTTGAACAATTTTATAGTTATTCTTCATAAAAAACCTCTTTACTATTTTAAAGGGGCTTCTCTTAAAATTGTTGCATCCACCTTAACGGCACAATACGGCATCATTTCGTAACCCCTCGCTAGATTTTCCAATCACAATTAAATTACATAAACATTACAATATATACTTTTTTCTTATTTAACTTTAATGGAAGAATCAAAAAGTAAAAACAAAAAATCATCAGATGATTCTTGTCTAACTTACAGCTAACAAGTTGAATCGGGATAATATTTGGAGGAAGTAGTAATGTCTATGCTGGATCATAAAAACGATATTTTTACCCATCTCGTTTACCTTAGAGAATGTTTCTGGTATCAATCAGATATTGATGGTGGTATTTGCGAGATTTTGGTAGTACTCAGACAAGCTCAAATCATACGAATAAAAGATTACAGGAACACAAAATCAATATTCTAAGCAGAAGAAAAAACCGTTCTACTGTTCCAACATAGTACGTAATCTATTCAACAAATCATCCACATCAAAAGGTTTGGTGATATAATCCAAAACTTTCAACTCCTTTAAAATCTGTTTTCCATGCTCTTTAAAATTTGCGACGGTAAAAAACGCAATCTTGATATCCTTCAAACCAGGATCCTTCTCTGCTCTAATCGTTTCACATACTTCCCTTCCGCTCATCTCTGGCATAAACATGTCAAGCAAAATAAGATCAGGTCTCTTATCACCTTTCAAACTCCGTAATGTATCCAGTGCCTCTTTCCCATTAAAAGCGATAATGGTAGTATACCCTTCAGATTTCAGAATTTTTTCAACCATCTCAACCGTATCCTTTGTATCATCGACAATCATAATGGTTTTTACCAATTTTCGTCACCCCGCACTCTATCCATAATCATTGAAATGTCGTTTATGATTTGTTTATCAAGAGATTCTATTATACCAATAAAAAAACCCTGAGCCCCATTAGATTTAATCAAGGAAGCAGTATCTTGAATAAAGACAGGCATCTCAAATTTTTCAACGTTCTTTACAGCTGAAACGTTGTCCACAATAACGCATTTTATATCTTTTTCCTTAAGTATCCTATCCAATGAGCTTTTTATATCAGTAGGATTATTTTTAACCATAACACAGTTTTTGGCATTGCATTCTCCACCTGTTGCATCTAAAAATTGAAAACCAGACGTGTCTATCCCGTACAAATCGAAAACATCAACTATCTTTTCGTACGGTTCTTCCAATGTTACATAACAGACGCCCCGTATATTTTTAACAAGATCCACAAGCTTGCTATCATATTTGTCCTTGGACGTGATTAAAAATACTTGACCAAAATCTGAAAAATTTTTGATAAGCGTTTTCAGCTCGTAGAGTCCAATCACAAGGAAGAAAATGAAAGCAATGGTGAACAACTCAGGTGCAATCGTTTGAGGTAAAATTAAAAATAATTCAAATATCTTAAACGTCTCTAATAAAATAAATGCTACCATGCCTATGAAAAGAAATCCGAAACCTTGTCGTATCGCAGATTTCGTCCTTTTCATTATAGCAAATATTATTCCAAGGGTAAAGAGACCAAAACAGAATCCGATTATGCTCAGTAACTCGGATGCCGTAAGCAAATCCATAGTCACTGTCTACCAGCGGTTTTTATGAATTTTTGAAGATCTTTCACAGAAACCGTGAGAGCATCACTCGTAACAGATTTGCGATCCAACATTTTTCTCACGCTATCTCGGACAGCCTCAGATCGATTTGGATAGGTGCCCTGTTGTATCAAAATATCAATTCTATCTAACATATTTTTTGTTAATCGTATTTGAAGTGTTTCCATTTTTTTATCACATCCATTTTCCTTTTTTTGATTTTATTTTTTATGCTGCTTAAAACATTACAATACAATTACGGATAAGCTTGTACGTATTATAAAATTATCCATTTCGAAAAAGCAAGATTATTTCTCCCATAAAAAACTTATTTCATTTCTGTAATTCAATAAACTTCTTCGAATCATCTGCAGTAACCTTCAATTTTGATATCCGTTTCCCTGCTCATAAAACAATCCACCGACCGTAATAACCAATGCTACGTCCATGATATACTCAATCAATAGTTGCTGATTCGCTGATACGTCAACGACAGTTAATGATGTAATCACTTCCGCATATTTCGTTCCATCAAGTGAAGTAACATTTGCTTTCAAGAGATAAACTCGTAGAGATCGTCTTGGAGATAAAAACCCGATTATCATCATCTACGGTTATGTTCAATCGTCTAATTAATATTAAAAACGTTTTAAACCAAGTGTCTCCGATACTGGAATCGTAGTATAATTCTAGACGGTTTTGTTTTTTTCCAATCTTTTTTTACCACTTTTAGACACACATTATCTCTTGAATTTATAGGTTTGTAACAATTCATTGACAGTATCCATAAAATCGTCTAAATCAAATGGCTTGTCAATATACGCAACGATATTACCTTTTTTCAAAATCTTCTCTAATGTCTCCTCAGAATACCTCACAACCGTCAAGAGTATTATTTTCGGTTTACATTTCTTCTTAATAAGTTTTTCAAGTATTTCTTCAGTTGTAAGTCCTGGCATCATGACGTCGAGGGTAACGAGATCTGGTTGAAAATCATCGATTTTATTAAGGAAATCTTCGCCGTTCTCCGCGATAGCTGTTTGAATCCCCTCCTTACGTAGCATAAGATCGAGCAGCTCTCTGAAATCTGGGTCGTCATCAACAATCAGTATCCGTCCAGGTTTTACATCTCCTGTTGTTTTTTTTCCAATTTTAGGGTTATTCATCATAAATCATTTCCAGAGACAAATATTATCATGTTATACTCTATTACTGATGGTATAACTATCTATCCCGTCGAAAAGTCATAATGTGAAAATTACAAAAAAACTACAAATGTAATGTCTATTGGGGTGAATAACTAGCGTCTCTCTCCATAAAAACGATTGATAATAACCATTGCTACCTCAATGTTTTTCAATTCCGACAAAACGCTCCCACTACACATGTTTTTTTTTAACGCTATCCAAGAGAACATCCAAGTAAAATGATTTCTTTATAGACTCAACGATGATGTTCAATTTCAACATCGTTTTCAATGTCTGAGTACAGGGTTCCCCATTCAATGATGACGCACCATTGGATTAGAGACGAACATGTGAATGAATAAAGGATGGTGTGTTCATAACAATGACAGAAAAAGAAATAGTTACCTCCAGACAAGAAATCACACCAAGTACAGGAACTGGATGCGAAAACCTGTAGAATCAAAACAATCTCTTTAACAGATGTAATATCATCAAATGTGTTAACAAATACGAGTCCAAATCTCCCTCCCCGCTTCCGTTATATTGGCAGATTAAGAATCAAATCCCTTCAGTAGTTAAATGATTTGAACTTGAGGTCTATATCACTTCCCCTGCATTTCTGTTATCGGTACTTAGATACTATTTTGACAAAATTTTCATACTTGGAACTGAAGAATTACCACTGATGTCCGCTCCCACATTCAGTAAGAGACCGTAGAATACGCGGTCTTCTTAAAAATTTCTATGATACAACACGAAGATGTCTTTTCAGAAAATATTGAGGGATTCGAAAAGAGACGGTACCTATTTTTTTCTTTACCTTACTTCTTCCAAAACTTTTAATGATATCGCCTAAAGAAATAGTACCAACAAGCCTGTTGTTTTTATCGTTTACAAGCAGATGATGCAGCCCACTTCGTTGCATAATACGGATCGGGTTCTCGATCGTGTCATCCTCGTAGGTATCAACACAGGGGTGGATGCCGACGTTCACGATTGGTTGTTTTAACGCAAGTGACGCACTGGTGGATATCTCGATTGGGGACCGGTTTTACCAGATTGTGTTTGAAAACCTTTCAAGTGCCCCGAAGGCATTATATCATGAGCGGCCGGGGACATATCAGAACCGACGTGGTGTGACCTTAAAGCGATAAAATTTTTCTGACACATTATTGATACGTTCTATGTTGTGTTTTTCTTTCAAAATAGAAAGATATATATTTGTAAGATAGCATTACAGATGCAATACGAATGTAATGCGTGTTGGATGCTCTCTACTAATACTTTTTGGGTGCTTCAGCTCGTAGGATGAAGGTGATGGGAATGCAAAAACAAAATACAAGTAATGGAAGAAATAATGTAGGCGAGAGACTATCATCAATTTTTATCGTCGTAATCATGATTCTAGCATCATTTGTTGGGATGGTACCAACAACAATGGCAATGGATTACGGTACTGTTCATGGCTTTGTTAAAACTGATAAGAACGATCCTATTGCTGGCGCCATAGTTCATCTCAATGGTACTACTGATTATAATGTGACAACTAATGAAAGCGGGTATTTTATTTTTAATCATAACGTGTTAGTCGATTCCTATACCTCTGATTTTTTTAAATCTGATCCTGATGGGTTCCAACCGATAGTTGGTGATTCTTTTGAGCTTCATACCAATGAAACAAAATGGTTGAATTTTACACGTGATACCAAGATTTATATTCAAGGTCAGGTGAAAGACCATCATAACTCTTCTTCGATACCAGATGCATCAATTATGGTATGGAAACAAGGTCCTTGTGAAGGATTCGATAATGGTCCATATCTAACTAACGTAACTGGTTGTTTCTCTGTGAATGCATCCAACGCAGGTCCTGGTGGATTTCAGATTGAAGTATCACATTATAGATATGTTGGATATACAAACTGGGATTTACAACTCTCGGAAGGAGAAACTAAAGATCTTGGTGTTATTTACCTGGAACCTCTTTTTGCGTTTGGTCAGAATGCAACTATCCGAGGAAGAGTGACAAAAGTTGTAGGTGGAGCTTCAGTTCCTGGTGCACAAATCATGTTGTTGGATACGAATTTCAATCATTTCATCAAAGAAAATGAAGGAGGAATGAACAATACCGCATCTACCGATAGCCATGGTAACTATAGCTTTACCATTACATATCGAAGTACGTATCGGATCATTGCATTCATTGATGGATACTATACGAATCTTTCAGATGATATTATTATTTCTTCCCCTGGTCAAATCAATGTGACGAATTTTCGGTTACAAGCTGCAAAACCAGATACCCTTGATATCATTGTGAGGATGACTGATTTAGATGATGCAACGGTGACGGTAACCCGTACTGTTATTGCCGCAAGCAGGGTTTTCCGATTCTCCCTTGACTTTAATCCTCAGATCGGTGGCAGTAATCAGATTGTCAGCCAAAATGAAGTAAACACTTATTTAGGAATGCTGAATAAAGATGGTCCCGGGTTTAAATCATTTTCAGGTGGTGATATTGGTGGAAACGGAGGGGACGGTGGCCCGAGCTTTTTAGAAATCCCAGTTGAGGTCTTGTTAGATGAATCAAGTCTTACAACATTTGTTCAAGGTTCACACACAGGAAATTTCACTAATCTATTAGGAACGATTAACTCCAACCAAACGATTTACTATAATGCGACCTTTAATATCACGCTTGACGGCCCTGTATCGAGTACGACGTCCCATTCGTTGAACATCACTACCGTCTTTAACAACACCATTATTGTTAACCTCACCTTCCTTTTCGGTCCACTCTATAACGTTTCCCATATTGTTGACCACCAAACTAATAGTACAATTTTTAATACGACTAACGTTCTTAGGGTCGTTCCAGGGAGTGATGACACTGGAATTCCGGCGTACGCAAACATCACGCTTTCTTTAAACGGTTCAACGGTTTCGTTACCTATTTTTGAGGCGCCAACATGGAACATTGGTGATCAATGGTCGTTTAATCAGACGGGTGATGCTCCCGCGTCTATTACATATACTGTAAATGGAAAACCCTTGCGGCAAGGGGATCAAGAGAAGTATCGAGTCGGGGAAGGAGATGAGAACTCTTATATCTGTTATGAACTTGAAAAAGAACAGCATGACTATGTGTATGTAACGATGAGTGATCTTGTCTGGTTGAACACGACCGATAAAAAAGTAAATTATCTCGTAAATGACGTTGATTTCCCGTTATATACGGGAAAAACATGGTCAACAAAGACATGGTGGAATGAAACCGTAACCGCAACAGTGAATAGTACGACAAGCTCAAAAAGTACCGGAAACGGTTCCTATTCTTGCGTCAACATTAGTTATAAAAATGTGAGTCAAATCGTTGGTCGGGAATGGTTTTCACCGCAGTTAAAATTCTTTGTTAATCGGACTCGTTATGTCAATCATCAGATTTCTTCGACGATGAATCTGACAAATTATCTTCTTTCTCCTTATTTTGAATCACTCATTGCTAACCAAACATGTAAAGAAAACGGTCTGTACAATTACCTCAATGTAACTGTAAAGATCAACGCATCTAAAACAACAACTACACAAGATTACCGGATTGAAGGATCATTACTGAAAGAGAGGGAAGGAGAACAACCCATCGAGATTGAACATAAAGATCAAGAACTAAGTATTCACGCTGGGGAAAACCATGAAATCACGTTCTCTTTTAGTGGTATTCTTATCAATATAAGCGGTATTAATGGATCATATAATACGTGGTTTACTTTACGTAATAGAGACACCGGACAAGAACTTGATTATATTTCAGATAATACCCCTGAATGGAATTACACAGATTTCCAATCCCCGCCGTTAAGTGTCATCGGTTTATCCGATTATGGAAATGATACTGATCATAACAGTAAATTCAATTACTTAACGGTGAATGTCACGATTCATATCTTCAAAAGTGGCATGTATAGAGTTAATGGTTGTCTGAACAAAATCATCTATAATGGAAAATGGCAAGAGTGGAATTGGATAACAGGAACAGGAACCGATCAATTTCATCTCACCGCAAATACGACTCTTACACTTCCTCTGAATTTCAATGGACAAGAGATTTATGAAAAAGGATACGACGGCCCCTATAAAATCCACATCGAAATAGAAAATGCTTCATCACATGACCGACTCACTCAAAATGACAGCAATACAACAACCACCTATCAATTTACTCATTTTGAGACTCCCTCCGTTTTTTTCAACAAAACCGCGATGAATGAAAGTCAGTACGGTTACCTTGATTACATAGACGATACCTTCCTTATTGTGAATACGTTCATTCATGTGAACCCCGGGGTGTTCGGCGGTGAAACCAGAACCTATGACCTTCATGGTGGGATTTATTTCAAAATGAATGATACCCAGCAGTGGGGGGAGTCCATCACCGGAAACGGAGCGCAAGTCATCCTTCATGAAGGTGACAATATCGTTCCAGTGAATTTTAAAGCATGCGAAATTAAACCGAAATTAAATGGTAGTCAAACATACAGTTTCAAAGTAGGACTAGGCCTTAGTGAGCGGATAGGAAATTGGGTCGGACCTGAGTTTGACCATATTGAGTATTTCACCAAGAATTATACGAAAACTGATTTTCCCGATCCTGCTGTCACCCTCAATGTTACAGGGGCTTACATCAATGGATCCTATCTTACGGTGAATGTTACGATAAGTACTAGTGATAAAGGCGGTGGTATCTACGATCTCCATACAGGTATTCATTGGGTCGATGGCGAACAACAATGGCATTTCATCACCGGTGCAGGGCAGATCCTAACGATGGGTCGAAATTCTACGGTTCATGTTGCATTGAATTATAACGGAGGAGAAATTTATAATACCGGTAAGAATGGGCCCTATAAAGTCTGGCTTGGATTAGATAACGGAACAACACATGAATGGATTAGTGGTACCGAGTATACCACACATAATTGGAGTTATACTCGGTTCCCGGTTCCTGGTGCTCGCTTTGATATAGCGTATATTACTAGTCATCCTTACCAATTAGATCAGATAAATAGGACAAGTGACTCCCTTATGGTTCAACTACCAATTCTTGTTAGCCATACCGGACTTTATCGCGTCAATGGTGGTATCAACTGGGTGGATCGATCTCATGGATATGAGAACTGGATGTGTATTACTGGAACTGGAACAGAACCACTCTTGTTAAACTCGGGGCCTCACAACATTACTATTACTCTGAATTTTGATCAGGGTATGATCCGCTCTGCACTTCAAAATATCAATCCTCCATATCATGATGTCTTAAAGGTATATGCTGGGTTAGAAAATGTAACCACCTTTGAGCAACTTGACAATGTGGAATATGTAACAAGAACATATAGTTACCAGAATTTTAGTGCTTCAGGGGTTACGATCACAAACGCCACTGAATCAATAGCGGAGGGTAATCTCGTTGTCAACCTCACGATCAATGTCTCTCGGCCTGATGTATACGATATCCATGGTGGTGTCCATTGGGTGGAAGGGCAGAGTTGGTGGTTTATCACAGGGAACGGAGGCTCTCAACCACTGAGTAATGGAACTCAGCATGTATTACTTACATTTAGCGGACGGGAGATTTATTCTAATGGACATGATGGTCCATATAAACTATGGCTTGGGATAGATAACCGTACCACTCACAGACAATTAGCACAAAAAGAACTTACCACTCGACATTATTACTATGACAACTTTTCTGCTCCTGAGGTACGTATTGTAAAAGATTATATGGCTGCTGGTAGGGTAGATTACACGAACGGTTCATATCTCTCGGTCAACGTAAGTATAAATGTAACCACTGTTGGAACCTACAAACTTGACGGTGGACTCCACTATACGGTTGGTCAACAATGGTTCTGGATCACAGGAACTGGACGCGAGATAACCATTCATGCGGGAGATACAGGAAAAACACTTGTTTTTCCCTTAAATTTCAACACGGGTGATATTTACCAAAGTGCCCAAAATGGCCACCATGGACCCTATAAAGTATGGATTGAACTACGAAATATTACAACATGGCAAGAGATAGATCGTTATGAATATACGACAAAACTTTATTCGACGCTGCCAACGCCACCCATTAAATTTGAAGCAATGCCTGCAGGGAACTCGTCCTATGGATACATTAACGGCTCGTACTTCACGGTTAATCTCACTATCAATGTCACAAATGCTGCATATGCTGGTGGACCTTATGATCTCCATAGTGGAATATCATACCGGAACGCACAGGGATGGTGGCAATATCTTACCGGTTCTGGAAAGTGGATTCAGCTTCATAATGATTCCAACAATATAAGTCTCAACTTCAACGCTGGTGAGATACAAACAGGTTTACAAGATGGATATTATGATGATCTCTCGGTATGGGTCGGGTTAAGCAACACAAGCACATGGACTGAACTTAGCCATATAGAATATATCACAAAGAAATATCATAAAACGGATTTCCCCGGGCCACAAATAACCGTTACTGCGTTGGGTGATCATATAAATAACTCAGGTAGTGACCAATCTCTGACAATAAATGTTTCTGTAACTGTTCATAATACATCAGGTGACTATGATGTCCATGGAGGAATCAACTGGATTGATAACTCAAGTGGTGGAGATCGCTGGATGTTTATCACAGGAGTGGGATCCCCACAGCATCTCAGGAATGGAACTAATAATATTTCAATAAATTTCAATGCCGGTGACATCTACACGACATTATTACGAGAAGGATATCATGGAAGACTTACTGCATGGATTGGTGTACAAAATAGAACAACCTGGGAAGAAGTCACCCACACACAGTATCAAACATCTCGTAGTTATTCTTCTGGTAGTTTCAACCCTCCAAGTCTCACCATAAATTGCATCGGAAACTATAGCGACGGTGGGAATTATCTCAAGGTTAATGTGACCATCAATGCAACAGGGACCAGTCTTAACAAAAACTATAGTATTCACGCTGGCATCTCCTACCGAGACGGCATGGAATGGAAATTTATCACTGGTTATGGAACGGACATCTATCTTACACACAATAGAACGATCTCATTGAATTTCAGTGGCACTGCTATACACAGTAGCGAACATGATGGACCCTATGATGTAGGAATCGGGATAAGCCTTGCTGGTCAATGGCAAGACATTACCCGTACTCAATACACAATAAAAGGATACCACGCTTCTGATTTTGCAGCACCAGCAATACAAATACTTTCAAATAGCACAGATTACGTAAATGGCACCGCATTTCTTACCATTAATGTCTCATTGAATGCTTCACAACTTGGTAGCTATTTCCTCGAAGGAGGTCTCCATTGGAAGGATGGAATGCAATGGAAATGGATTACCTGGACAGGAAAACAAATCACGATTACCCAAACAGGACCCCAAAAAATACGTCTTGATTTCGATGGGAAACAAATAACAAGAGCAGCGCAAGATGGATGGTCTGGCGGGCGTCTTGTCGCCTGGCTTACCATACGAAATAGTACAACATGGACTGAAATCAGCCGGCTAAATGAGTACAACACAATCCGTAGCTATTCACCACATAACTTCACTGCGTCTCCTATCACCTTTAACGGAACGATACTAGATAGCGAAGGATCTGAAACACCATATACCTATTTGAAAGTCGTTGTACCACTGAAAATTAATAGAACATTAGCGACCAGCAATTACACAATTTATGGCTCGCTCTTTGACTCCATTAATAAAACATTCATTATTTCTAATTCGACAGCTATTAACAAGACTTTAAACAATGTCACTGTGTATTTCAAGGGGTCAAAAATTAGAAACAAACTCTACAATGGGACCTATGAGTTCAAGGCGATCATCTTTGATACTATTCATAAGTATGAATGTGATCGGATGGTCAACACCACACAATACTACACTTATGATAAATTCATTCTAAGTGCGCCAGAGGCAATAATTTATGGAAATTACAACAACATCACTCACGGAAAATATCTTGTTATCAATGTAACCATTCATGTCAACTCCCCTGGGAGGTATGAACTCTACGGAGACCTCTTTGATAATACGAGTTCGACATTCATCACAAATGCTCGAAATCAGAGTAACCTTTCGACTGGTAATTATAATGTAACACTCGAATTCAATAGATCAGCGATAAATAGAACAGTAAATAGTACAGGTATTTCAGCGCCGTACAAACTCACCTACCTACGATTATCTGTGTATAATACAGCTGAGCAGGTCTGGGAAGAATTAGACGTAAAAATAAATCCATACTATACACATGGAGGTGCATAGCCATGCGTTCAGAGAAACAATTGTTTATCCTCATCTTCTCATTCTTTCTTCTTTCACAACTGCTTGTAGTTATTCCAAGTACCGCAGTCACAATTACTACCTCCAGTATCTCTCCTAATATTTTTAGTCCTGATGGAAATGGTCTCAATGATACAACGACAATCACTGTCACTTCAACCCATAGTCAAACATTATATGTCAACATATTCAATCATACAGGAGTATTGATTGCTGAAGATCGTATTATGACAGAAAGCCCTCTTGGAACTTATAAGTATACCTGGAATGGAAAAAACGATAGTAACGGAGTTGTACCAGATGGAACGTATACAGTAAGAATATCAGACAATCCTTCTCTCAATGGAGACACCATCGAAACAGTACAAGTAGATACCATCCCACCAACAAACCCCTCTCTTTCTATCGAAGGAGGCACCCTCTATACCAACTTGAGAAATGTAACGCTAACAATTTCTGCATCCGGGGCATCACAAATGAAAATCAGCAACTCTGCAGATTTTACTAGCGCCACCTGGGAGACCTATGCAACGACAAAACAATGGACACTTACGACAAACGATGGAACAAAAACAGTGTACATCAACTTTCGAGATATCGCAGGTGCCAATATTTCAACCTCTGCAACGATAACCTTAGATACAACACTTAATGATCCAATTTTATCCATTAATAATAGAGTTAATTCTACAAACAATCGAACAGTTACTCTTACCATCACTGCGAATGATGCAAAATATATGAAAATCGATAACAACACTAGATTTGCCAATATGACTAGTTGGATTCCAAAAACAAACACCTCTCGTTTCCGACTACCTGGAGGCCTCGATGGGACACGAACGGTATATCTCCGAGTAAAAGATGACGCCGGAAACATAAAAACAACCTCTGCTTCAATCTCACTTGATACGACTCCTCCATCGAATTTATCTCTTTCAATAAACAGCGGTGCCACCTATACAAACAGTACGTCAGTAACACTCACGCTTTCAGCAAGTGGTGGCCCATCACGAGTGTATCTCAGTAATACGAATAGCACCTGGAGAGGATATAGCTATGCATCATCACTTACTTGGACTCTTCTCCCTGGAGATGGCCAAAAAACAGTGTATTATAAGGCAGCAGATGCCGAAGGAAATAATGCCACTGCAAAAACCCAGACAATCACCCTTGATACAACTGCTCCAACATCGGTAACCCTGAATACACCAACAGATGGTCAAACTGTTACGACACAAAGACCAACGTTCACCTGGTCAGATCCAAATAGTGATACTCAACAATATTACCTCCAAATCATACAATCAGGATCCACGATCCAAAGCAGTTATCAGGAGGCCACAAGCTATACAGCAACTACTCTTGCTCCTGGATCATACTCGTGGAAGGTGACTGTCTATGATCATGCGGGTAATTATGAAACAACCAGTCAACGATCATACACGATATCAGTCACTGGACTTGCAATCCCATCACCAACCTGTCCAGCTAATAACAGCTACTATAATAACACCGATATTGCAGTAATATTACGATGGACTGCAGTTACAGGTGCAACCTATTACGATGTGCAATATGGTCGCACATCAGGGAATCTCAATTACAGTGGGACTTCCATTCAATATGGAACATCATACACGATTACTACTCCCGAATTAAGAAATACAAATGTTACATATTGGAGGGTACTGTCAAGAAACGCTACTACCTCATCGGATTATTCTGATATTTATCATTTTACTATTGATACACAAGCGCCCTCTAGTGTTACTCTGCTTATTAATAATAATGCGTCATATACCATGTCACCCTCAGTTACCTTAACTTTAGGAGCCACCGGCGCTACGTGGATGAAGATCAGTAATTATGCAAATTTCAGTGATGCTAACTGGGAGAGCTTTACAACAACAAAATCTTGGAATCTTTCTTCCGTTGAAGGAACAAGAACTGTATATTTCAAAGTAAAAGATAACGCCACAGGGAATCAAGGTTCAACAACATATGCAAATGTCGCTGCTACAAAAACTGATACCATTATTCTTGATACCGCTGCTCCATCGATTTCTAGCCCATCACCTGAATCTGGTGGAACAACAACGACTACAGCGAATCTTGCTATCCGTGCGACATTAAGTGATAACGGAATTGGGGTGAATATCAGTACAGTCACCCTACAACTTGATAGTACACAAATTCCGAATGCAAACCTGACCGTGACCTCAGTTTTAGTTCGATACACCGCCCCAACCATAGCGACTGGGACACATACGGTGCGAATCACCGCAAAGGATTATGTTGGTCATACCGGGTATTACAACTGGTCGTTTACCGTAGAAACAAAACAACAAGGAGGAAACCCCCTGCCTGGTGGAGATACGGTTCCAACCATCTCAGATATCACTCGTTCCCCAACCACTGTCACCGCTTCAGACGTGGTGACTATTTCTGCAACCGTGACCGCTGTACACACTATCACAAGTGTCGATTTATTCTGGAATGATGGCACCTTACATTCAAAGCCAATGACCCTGCAATCAGGTCATCTGTACAAAGCAACCATTGGTCCGTTTGCCTCTGGAACACGAGTGTTATACTATATTGTCGCGTTAGATAATGAGTCTTTGGAAAAACAATCAGTTACCAATAGCTTCACAGTAACAGATATTACTGCACCAACCATTACTGTCGTTTCTCCAGAGGAAGACGCGACCATTACGAATAGGACACCGAAGATAGAAGCAACCTATTCAGACAGCAGTGGAATCAACACCAGTACAGTCAAACTCACCTTTGATGGCACTGATGTCACCACATCTGCAACGATAACAACAACGAAGATTACCTACACTCCAGCAACACAACTCTCTTATAGAGAATACACAATCAATTTGGAAGTATCAGACCAGGCAGGCAATAAAGCGACAAAAACATGGTCGTTTATCATAATTGCAGAAGAACATAACCTCACTAAAACGATTACCAATATACTGGAAGGAGAAACCAAAACAATTGATTTCACGGATTCAGGGACTGCCCTTGAAGAAATAGATATAACCGCGGCAAACAAAATAGAAAGCATTACTGTTCATTGTAATGTAACTGGTGTGAAACCAGAGGGAGTCACTGTTCCACTAAATTCTGTTTATCTGTATCTTGTCATAGACACCAATGTGGAAACCACCGCTATCTCCTCAGCAGTGATTACTTTCAAGGTTGAACAAAAATGGCTCACAGACAACAAGATTGATAAATCAGCGGTAAAACTTTTACGATATAATAACGGGTGGAACGAACTTACACCAACGATTAGTTCGAAAGATTTTACTTATGTTCACTATAGGGCAACGACACCAGGGTTCTCCATATTTGCAATCACAGGGGCTGTTCAACCAGCCGAAGGAATCTCACTTTTATTCATTGCCGTCATCATTATCTTGGTTGTGGTCATTGCAGCTATTGTCTTGTTGTATTATCGGAGAAATTTTTAAAGAAAGAACCAACAGGCTATTTCATCTATGTGTTTTTTTTCCACTTTGACTTTTTTACAAGGCTTTGCACTTAAATTACCTGAAACCATCTAATAAAAGTGCAGACATGCGATTTTAAGTGCAGAGAAGATAGATTTAAATAATATCAAGGTTTGAACATGCTTGGATTCATTATCCGAGATCCTTCTTTTTTTCTTTTTAAAAGCAGGAGACGTGATAAAAATCCCAAGTTCAAATCACTTACCCTTTAAGGGTTTTAATCCTTATCTTTCTTTATATACGGGACGCGGAGAGAGAGATTTGGACTCAGACAAATATTATTGTATTTCCGATTTCACATAACGTTTTAACTGACTAAATCATGAGGCAGTTCTATTCCTGTTTTTCCCTCGGTTATTGCTTTGCCGTATTCCATAGTTTTCAGTTGATCAAACCACCAATCAATGTTTTTCCTGATTATAGAACCATGTTGGGGACAAATCATATTTATTTCCAATGGTTCGACCTTATTAATAAAATTCATGACAGCTTCGTTAGATGCCATATATGGTTCCATAAATCGTTTCACATCATCTAAATACTGCTGTTGATCCAACATGTCAGCATACAGTTTCCATACGATATTGAAAGCACTAAAGATGTCACTTGAAAACAGGATTTTATTTTGTTCATCATATGTTACCATTGCCATTGGTGAATGGCAATACGGCGTTAAGAAAAATCGTAGTTTTCTCCCGGTTTTAAAGGTTATTGTCTGGTTATCACCGTCTATTGTTTCTGAAAAAGAGCTTATGCCATAATGTCTACAAAAAAGTGCTGCACGTGTAGTGGTTACAACAAAAAGTGTTGTAAGTTTTTCAAATGCTGACGTGCTTCCGCAGAGATCAGGGTCCTGATGGTGAAGGACGATATATTTCAGATTCGCGATAGGAATAACATCCTCAACTTTTCTTTTAACAATCTCAAAATCTACCATGCTTCCAGGATCAATCAAGACTGCTTCGTTTTCTTCAACTATTAAATACGAGTTGGTGCGAGCCCAAATTACATCTGTATTATATCCAACCCACCATACATTTGGCGCTATTTCTATTGCATGATCTAATTCATTCCGTTCCATGGATCATCCTCACCTAAGATATAGTATAATAATTATTCATTTAAAAAGTTATCATTTACAAAACCGTCATCTCATTGAAAAATATTACGATCCTTCTCAGATTGCCGAACGATACAGAAAGAGATTGTTGGAAATGTGGATTCTATCTATGAACTCCCTTCGCAAGGCCCTCTATCGCGTTCAGCATCAACATTGTTTTGCGCTATGTTTCCAACGGATTCATAGCCCTGCTGTTTACTCTGGTGGATGTATGATAAGTTTTCTTTTAAATATTAAATCAAATGGACGTATTTTACGACCATCTGGCATTAAAGTTAAAGGTGGTATTTCCCCTTTGGAAAGTAGTTGATATTTCGCACAGGTTTTTGAATTCTCTGGTGATAAACAATAATTCGTCTACATATCTTTCATGACTCCATATGCATCTTTGTTCATAAAAATATTCTGTAATAATTTCGGCATTTTTTTGCTGTATTGTTTTGAACAATTTTGAAGATACTCGCAATTAATGCTGCTTGTGCATACCTGATAAATCGGACAATCAACATATTGCTCTGATTCACAGGTTTGTAATGTTGTAAACTTGACTAGCGCGGGAAATTTTTCAAGACACATCCGTGTAAAATCAATATAGAGTGGGCATACCATATTTCCTCATCCTTTTCTCTCTCCTTAATCATCTGTTATTCGTTTATATTAATTTGCGTGGTAGAATCAGGAACGACAATATGAGTTCAAACCGTGTTAATTGCTTCTGTTTCTAAGGATATGTTATTATAGAAGGAATTGATATAAACTGTTATTATTATTGATTCAAAAAATAAATTAAAAGCAACAGAAAAGGAAGGTGGAAATCTTGACGAAAACCAGTAAAGAGACAATGAAGAAGGATGAAATGAAAGTATTGGATGTCTTAGAGCAATATTCAAAGGAAAGCGTCGATGAGATTGCGAAGAGATGCGGTCTCTCCCGCCAGAAAATCTCGAGAATCATCAGACGTTTGGAAGAGAATAAAATAATTTGGGGATATTCTGCTATAGCGGATGGAACATTAAGGGATTTGAAGCACTTCGTCCTGCTGGTGAAGAGAAACACGGTGCCTTTTGATACATCTTTCAAAAAAGAACTTGCGTTTGAAAAAATCGATGGTATCCTTTCAAGTGTAGCGAAAATTGAGAATATGTTCTTTACTCATGGAAGTTTCGATGTAGTTGTCACCTTTTACGCTCCTAATCTTGTCGAGGCAAAAGATTTTATCCAAAAAATGTATAACAGAGTTGGTAAATATTTTGGAGAGCATCTTCTCCTTGAGACTCTTGTACCGATTCGGAAGAACGGTCTCAAGAATCCTCAAAATAAAGAATTAGTTGAATACCTTTAGCACAGGTTAAATGGAGAAATAATATGGTATGGAAAAGATGCCCTTCTTGTAAGCAATGGTATAACAACATAGAGGGCGTACCACAAAATTGTCCAAATTGTGGAAAGGAAATAACATGCGAATGTCAACGATTAGCACAAAGCATGAGTTAACTTTATATATAGGTGGGAAATAGACAGAAAAACAGGGGAGCGATAAAAATATCCCACCTTGAACTAATGGACTTCAATGAAAATCCAAACGTAGGAATCTACTGCCGGGCGAATGATTCTGTTGTTTTTTTACAGAAGAATTTACCAAAGAAAGTCAAACAGTTAATTGCAAATGTTCTGGGTGTGAAGATTGTGGAGCTTTCTATTGCTGATTCGACGATTATTGGTTCACTTCTGACGTTTAATTCGCATGGTGCGATTGTTACTGCGTATGCTAACAAGGAGACATTTAAAACTATCGAGAATCAGGGGCTTAAAGTCATTCCGATAAAAGATGTGATTAATGCTGCTGGGAATGATATTTTAGCAAATGATCATGGAGCTCTTGTTCACCCTGATTTGCAGAATGCTTCTGTGAAAAAAATTGGTGACATACTCGGTGTGTCGGTGCAAAAAGGAACCATCGCATCATTCGGTACTGTTGGTATGGCTGCGGTTGTGACAAACAAAGGGTGCCTCTGTCATCCGAAGGTAACTGAGGAGGAGAAACAACAACTAGAGGCGGTCTTTGATGTCGACGTAATGATCGGTACCGTGAACCATGGATTCCCCATGATCGGTAGTGGCCTTGTGGCAAATACAAAAGGTGCGATTATCGGGAAAATGACGACCGGTATTGAGATGGGACGTATTGAAGAAGCATTAGGATTTTTAGGATAGTATCCTTCAATATTCTTTTCTTTTTGTAACTTTTTTAGGAGAAAATTTTTAAAACAACAGTAGGAAACAAAATATTTCGAAATGTTCTTATATTACATGACATATTCATTTGTTAGGCGGAGAGATGGGATTGCAAGTAAAACAAAAATTTTTTATTTACGGAGTATACACCTCCGCCGCCTCCCCCATATAACCTATGTCAATCACTATCTTTAAAAACATAGATTTGTTTTAGAGGTTGATTCTATGAAACTATTACTTATCCACAGCGACTTTATCGAATACGAAGTTAAAGAAAAAGCGATTCCTCACCCTGAAGAAGTAAAAACAACAAAGGATCGCTTAGACGAGGCGCTTACCGTCTTCATCGCGGTTGAAAAAGTCGATGAAAAATCACCGATACAAGCAGTCGAGGAAGCTGTTAGGGAAATCATCAAGACCGCTGAACAACTCAAAGTCAAAAACATCATGCTCTATCCCTATGCGCATCTCTCTTCGGATCTTGCGAGTGCAAAAGCCGGAAAAGACATTCTCGTACTACTCGAACAAGAAGTCAAAAAACAAAAATTCACGGTGAAACGATCTCCCTTCGGTTGGTATAAGGCATTCACTATCTCCTGTAAAGGCCATCCTCTCTCTGAACTCTCACGAGAAATAATCCCTGGGAAAGAAAAGAAAGCAGTGGAAAAAAAACAAGAGATCATCTCTCAATGGTGCATCCTTACTCCAAACGGAGAACTTATCGATGCCGATAAATTCAATTTCTCTGGTCACGACGAGCTGAAACTGCTTTATGAGTATGAGCGCAGTGGAACACGAAAGATCGTAGGTGAGCCACCGCATGTGAAAATGATGCAATCACAGGAACTTGTGGACTATGAACCTGCAAGTGACTCCGGGAACTTCCGCTGGTACCCCAAAGGACGAATGATCAAGGAACTTCTGGAGCAACATATCAACAATATGGTACGAGATATTGGCGGAATGCAGGTGGAAACACCAATCATGTATGACCTTGAACATCCCGCCCTGAGTGAGTATGTCAAGAAATTTCCAGCCCGGCAATATATAGTGAAATCAGACAAAGACTTCTTCTTGCGGTTCGCAGCCTGCTTTGGGCAATATATGATCGCGCATGATATGACGATCTCCTACCGAAACCTTCCCTTACGATTGTATGAGTTGACACATTATAGCTTCCGTCGTGAACAAAGCGGTGAAGTCAGTGGTTTGAAACGATTACGAGCCTTTACTATGCCAGATCTTCATACCTTTTGTCAAGATCTTCCTCAAGCCACTGAGGAGTTCAAACGACAATTCGGCACCGCGATGCGATGGATGAACTCCCTGAACCTTGATTCTGAGGTTGCGCTGAGGTTTGTCAAAGAATTCTACGAAAAAAACAAAATCCTAGCGCAGGATCTCGCAAAGTTAGCGGGAAAACCGATTCTTATTGAACTCTGGAGTGAACGCTACTACTACTTTGTCATGAAATTCGAGTTCAATGTCATCGACTCCATGAAAAAAGCAAGTGCACTCTCTACCGTACAAATCGATGTGGAGAACGGGAAACGATTCAACATTACCTATGCAGACGAAAAAGGTGAAAAACAGCATCCGTTCATTTTACATACGAGTATTTCTGGAAGTATCGATCGAAACCTTTATGCGTTGCTCGAACGAGAAGCAATCAAAATAAACCAAGGAAAAAAACCAATGCTACCACTCTGGTTGTCACCCACACAGGTTCGATTCATACCGGTTGCTGATGAATTTGTCTCTGATTGTGAGAAATTCATCGACGAGTTAAATAAAATCTCGCCATTCTATTTCATCAGATCCGATATCGATGATCGGGAAGAAAGTGTCGGTCGGAAAATCCGTGATGCAGAAAAAGAATGGATCCCATATATCGTGGTCGTTGGTGAGAAAGAACGCAAAGAAAAAACAGTCTGTCCTCGTGTGCGTAAAACCGACCTAGGACAAGGAGACAAACCATATACGATTTCACAGTTACACAGCCTTGTCCTTGAACGAGTCAAGGACTTTCCACAACAAAAATTGCCGTTGGCGTTGTATTTATCAAAGCGACCGAAATTTAAAGGGTAATCAAAGAAATCGTACAGCCATTTTGGGAGCGGAATGGTTCATGATGGAAAGAAAAATAATTCAAAACCTCGTTGAATCCTATAATTCCAAAAAAATCACCATCGGTGTCTTAGGTGGACATTCAGCACTTGATGTCTGCAGGGGTGCAAAAAAGCACGGTTTTCGAACGCTCGCTGTCTGTCAAAAAGGAAGAGATAAAACCTATACCAAGTACTACAAAACCCGGGGTGACGGTCGAGGTTGCATCGATAAAACTATTGTACTTGACAAGTTCAGTGAAATCACTAAACCACAGATCCAAGAACAATTAAGAGATGAGAATACGATTTTTATTCATAACCGGTACTTTTGGGTGTACTTTGATTTCACTGATATCGAAAATAATTTCAAAGTCCCGATTTTCGGAACGCGTTCTATGCTCAAACTTGAGGAACGGAACGTCCCAAAAAACCAATACTACTTACTGCAGAAAGCAGGAATCCGATATCCGCAGTTGTTCAAATCACCAAACGATATCGACCGGCTAGCGATCGTGAAAGTCAATGAAGCGATCCGTTCATATGAACGCGCATTTTTCTTTGCATCTAGTTTTCTGGATTACAAGCAGAAATCAGAGCAGCTTCTGGCAAAAAAAATAATCACCCAGGAATCATTGGATCAAGCAGTCATCGAGGAATATGTGATCGGGACGCAGATTAATTTTAATTATTTCTACTCAGCACTGGACGATGAACTGGAGATCATGGGTACAGATACCCGCAGGCAAACAAACCTTGATGGTCTGCTTCGTCTCCCTGCAGATGAACAATTGGCAGTGCTCAAATACCTAAAACCAAAGATCATTGAAACAGGACATATCGCAGCGACCACTAAAGAATCCATCATCGAATCGATCTTTGAGCTTGGCGAAAAATTCGTCACGACTACAAAAAAAGAATATCCACCGGGTATCATCGGTCCGTTCGCACTCCAGGGCGCAATGGTCGCTGATAAAGGGAAAGAAGAAATGGTCGTCTTTGATGTCTCGTTGAGAATCCCCGGAAGCCCATTGACGCAATTTACGCCCTATTCAGGTTATTTGTATGGTGAATCGATAAGCTACGGTGAGCGTATCGCGATGGAGCTTAACAAAGCGATTAAAACTAAACGACTCAAAGAGATCGTCACCTAATAACAGATGATGATACGTTCTTCGGTAATAATCTTCTCTATCTTTACGTCATGTTTCTCAGTCGGGATACTCTCAACAATTTGGAACTCAAAAGCAAGACCAAGACAGTGAGCACTCATTTTTTTCTGTAGCAATCGATCATAGTAGCCCATCCCATGTCCAATCCTATTTCCCTGACAATCAAAAGCGACGCCAGGGATGATCATCAGATCAATCGATTCTGGAGATACTTCATTGACACATTCTTGTCGCGGTTCTAAAATCGTATATGTACCCGGCAGGAGATCATCCCATGTGGTAAGCGAAGAACAAATAATCGTTCGGTTATTCATATCTGTTTTTGGGACGACGACCTGTTTTTTCATTCTAAGACTTTCTTTAATCATCTCATGAGTAGATACTTCATTATCGTAAGAAACATAAAAAAGGATTGTCTTTGCCTCTTTGAATTCTTCCATATGAAAGACTTGTTCTTTGATCAGTTTGCTTTTCTCAAGAACTTCTGAAAGAGGCATGCTGCTACGTTTCTTCAGAATCGTAGAACGAATATCTTTCTTCATGAGATTTCTATATTGGTGACCGGTTATTTAGCCGTTCACTTTTTTTTCGTTTACAAAAACGATGGGAAAAACTTAAGAATCTAATAGGCGACGAAAGTTAATAAATAGGTTCGAGGTCTTTCAATATGAATATCATGAGATGTTCTCTTAAGCCACTATGTTTAACCATTAAATCTGAAGAGTGACATAATTCCTCTTTCTAACTAACGACAAATTATAAAATTTTGGTAGAGTTAAGTTTAAATACAATATCATTCTAATACAGTAATGGGGAAAAATATGAAGAAAGTCATACCAATTATGATAGTAGGTATTTTAGTCCTGAGTGGGCTAGGGGCCGCTGCGTTCACTACGAACGTCTCTGTTAAATCAGCAATGATCGTGAAAAATGAGTCAACATCGGTTCTTTTTTCGTCACAGCCAACACAACAAGAGAAAGATGGGTTTGTTACTTTAGCGATGAGTGGTGCGACGACACAGTTATTGGAATCAAATAAACCAGTGTTGCCTATTTATGTGAAGACGTATGAGATTCCTTTTGGGTCGACGAATATCCAGGTGATCTGTAGTCCTCAGGGTATCGGCACGATGACTCTTACGAAGGAGGTTATCCCTGCTCGTATTGCGCCGTTATCAGACCTGAGTGAGAGTACACCGTATGTGAAGGATTCTTCTGTGTATGGGAGTGCTGCGTTGTATCCGAGTAGCTGGTATAGTTATGATCTTGGTGCTGGTCGTAATGAGAATGATCAGGAAGTGACTTTTGTGAAAGTGGTGTGTTATCCTGTTCGATATGCACCATTAAGTAACCAGGTTGATTATGCTGGTGGTTTTGAGATTAATGTGAAGTATGATGCACCGAAAACACAACCGAAGACTCTTAATACCTATGACATGGTGGTTATTGCTCCTGCGAAGTTTGAATCAAGTCTCCAACCTCTTATTGATGAAAAAAACACGAAAGGCGTGAAAACAATTTTTAAGAGTGTTGAGGATATTCTCAATGAATATACAGGGTATGACCAGCCTGAGCAAGTGAAATATTTCATTAAATACGCGTATGATACGTGGGGTATCAAATATGTAATGCTCGTCGGTGGGTTGAAATCCGAAATCTATGCGAAAGATAAGGATACAATATCCGCTGGTTGGAAAGCCTGGTGGGTCCCCGTCCGATACGTAAATATACCAGAGGATGAGGATGAAGGGTGTCTCTGTGATCTCTATTATGGATGTTTATACAATGCAACCGGTGGATTTGACAGCTGGGATTCCAATCATGATGGTGTCTACGCCGCCTGGGGTCAAACACCTTATGCGAAAGATACATTCGATATGTACCCAGAAGTCTATGTCTCACGACTCCCCTGCACCCTTGTAAGTGAAGTCAAGTTGGTCGTGAACAAGATTCTCACCTATGAAAGTACTGGTCCCGCTGCGAAACCTTGGTATAAGACCTTTATTGGTGTTGGTGGGAAAACATTTGAGTTTTACGCAGGGAAACCTGATGGTGAATACCTCTGTGATCTCGCTTATAATTATACAAAGAATGTAATTCCTGATCTGCAGCTTTTACGATGTTACTCATCATTTAAGTACAGTACTAATGGTCTGACTCCAAGACCACAGAATATCACAAAATCCATAACTGATGGCGCTGGCTTTGTTGATTTCGAAGGTCATGGGAATCCCTTGGCTTGGAACACCATCTGGTTTGATGGGACTTATCCTAAGGATTGGTGTGGTGGCTTGAACGTTGGTAAATTCACGGACATCTTGAATGGTAATAAGTTACCGGTCGTGGTTGTGGGCGGATGCCACAATGCTCTATACAATATATCTATGATTCCTATGTATCTAGACAAATCAGGGGCTCGTTATTTCTGTTATGGTTATCCCTGGCCAGTCTGCTTCAGCTGGGGTCTTGTAGTAAAACCCCGTGGCGGTGCGATCGCTTCAACCGGATGCACTGGCTATGGAATGGGATATGATAATAGCCCGGTCACTCTCAGCGGAGAACTTGAGTCAAACTTCTTCTATGAAATAGGTAATGGTTCGACAAATCTTGCACAAGCTCACAGTCGTGCGATTCAAAAGTTCCTTGCTGAAGAACAAATAGGGCAAACCGAGGCGT